>OKTU01000801.1_pt1 | contig 17071 bp, 16 predicted proteins | sample 1606311 | NCBI WGS metagenome assembly OKTU01 (sample SAMEA3879557, study PRJEB24766) | human gut metagenome | biome: human-associated habitat; feature: feces | place: USA | collected 1985/1987
TCTCCATACCCTGTTTTCCGTAGTTCTGTTCAAGCTGTGCAAAGGACTGTATTATTGCCACGATGGTTATTTTTCTTGAACGTCCTGCGGAGAACATAGATTCAGCACCCTCTATCTTAGGAAAAGTTCCAAATTCGTCGCAGTAAAACATAACTCTGTTTTTAAGCTTGCCGCCGTTTTCGTCTGCAATGACTAATATCTCACGATATAACTGTTGGATAAGCAGGCTGACCATAAAGTACTTGCTTGTATCTTCTTCGGGAAGAACGATAAAGATAGCAGACTTTTCATTGCAGAACTTCTCAGCGTCTATCGCCGTTCCAAAACACAGCATTTGTTCAAGTTCAGAATCTAGAAAACTGTTGAGCCTTGAAAGTGCAGTCGACATTACCGACAGCATAGACTGGTCAGACGCATTCAGAGCCGCTCCTGCAAGCCATTTGGCTTTGTGTTCGCTTGGGAGCTTGTCCATAAGCTTTGTAAAATACATCTTAGGCTTTGCTTTCGGCGCAGGCTGATACTTTGCCAAAAGGTCTTGTATTAGCTTGAAAACCGAAACAATATGCCTTTCGTTTTTGTCGCCAAACTCCGCTAAAAGCAGGATAACCGAGGCAAGCAAGCCCTCCGCTGCGTCATAGAAAAATGCGTTCTGACCATAGTTTGAGCTGTCACCTCCGCCGATATTTATAATAGTTTTTGCTGCGATTTTTGCGTACTTTTCAGCCTTTGCCTTTGCTGAAAGGTCGGTTTTATCAGACAGATAAATATCCATATACTTGTTGACAAGATGCAGAATATTGTTCTCGTCCGAGCGTGTGGGATTTCTCAGATCAAGCACAGAAACATTGTAGCCGTAATACTTTTTGGCGATAGTTCCGTAATTTCTCGCCACATCTCCCTTTGTGTCTGTCGACAAAAAACTCATTCCACTTGCACAAGCCAGTTCTAAATTTGGATACAAGAAGTAAGCGGTTTTTCCCACACCAGCTGCGCCGATCATAAGAGTATGCACATCACCGTCATCCACAAGAGCAACAGTCTTTTTGCCGTGCGTTCGGCAGGCTACAACAGTTCCTTGAACAGTCGGCAGATTTTCATCTTTACGCCATTTCTCAGGCTCAAATGGCAAAGGGATAAAAGTCTGCTTTATCTCCGATTTAGTCGCCCACCTCGCAGTTCCATGCTGACCGTCACCGACCTTTTTTGCCTTTATTCCGTTAAGCGACTTGTTGTCAAGCAGATTTACAACCACTAAAAAGGCGATAAAAGCTACAACAAGTGCTCCTATGAAAATCATTTGTTTTTCATTCAATTCACCACTTCCAATCTATAAAATATTCTATCTTTTGTATTTAATAAGATAGTTAGTTTGTTATCTTCAAGGTATTGCGCTGTGAGGCGGAGGGTATCGCATTACCCGAACTCCATACACGGTTCGGGTTCAGAAATAATATCTATATCCTCGCACTGCTCCTGAATCGGTACACTTAAAGCTTCCTCAACCGACAATCTGACAGCATTATCCGCAAGCTGATACAGCATTTTCGCAGTCAGTACCGACTGTTCACGAGTACAGGCAGTCCGCTTAAGATCACGCAAAACCTCCTGCATACATTCCTGCAAAGCCCTTTGTTTCTGTGCCTTTTTGCCCTTGTCGGTGTAAGGCTTGTACTCATCTTTCAGCTTGAATTTTAACTTTTCAAACATCAGATTTTCGTCCTTTGGTGCAATAAAAAAAGCAGAGCTTGCAAGTGCATACTCAGCCAAATATTTGTATTGTCTGTTTTTAAACGTTGCATAGATCTGCGAGGTCAGCTTATCAGGACGGCATTTCAGATACACAAGTTCGCTAACTTCTTTCAGATATTCTTCCTTTCGCTTATGAGGAACAGCAGGCAAAAATTTCGCTCCGTTTTTTGCCTTTAAATCTTCATTCCAATCTTTAAATTTGGGAGCAAATCGCCGTACATTTTCATAGCCGTTTTCTCTCAAAATATCCCGAAGTCTGTCAACAGCCTCGATTCCGCCCTCATCGTTATCAACGCAGAGAATGACTTCTGACAGGTTAGAATGGTTCTTTAACGCTGTTAAAACGGCATTTTCATACACACCGTTCATTGCAATGTAGCTGTTTTTCTGCCATTCCTGCGGATAGAGTGTAAGAAAACTCATCATATCAATGGGAGCCTCAAACACGAACAGCTTTTCCGACTTGCCAAAGTGGGAAAAGCTGTAACGGGTATCTGAACCCTCGCAGGTAATGCGGAAAGTTTTCCCGAAAGAATTGGTTGAACGCTTGCTTGCCTGTCTTGGAACTCCGTTTTCATCAAGCCCTACAAACACTGCATTGTGATGCTGTTTGTCCTCATAAAGTGTATGCTGTTTTGCAAAATGGCTGATAATATCTGGAGAAATAAACCGCTGTTTTATGAGGTATGCGAACACTCTGTGCATATTGCTGTTCGCTTCGGGAAGCTTGAACTCTTTTGTTTTTTCTTCATGCACAACAGCTTTTGAAGGAGCATAAGAGAGGGGAGTTATCGTCTGTCCTAACAGTTCGTGAACAGCCGTCTGAAAGTCCATATCATAGAATTCCTGCATGAATTTTATTGCTCCGCCGCCCACCTGATTTTTATGGTCAAACCAAGTCGAGCCACGTAGCGTTATGCTGTCGTGCTTGCCAGAACTGTCGTAGTAAATGAGCTTATGCTCTCTGCCGACACGTTCCAGCTTTTCACCCCGCATACGCAAAAACTGCTCCAAGTCTACCGAATTTGCAAGGACTTTTTGTTCGTCTGTAAATGGGATATATGGCATAACTACACCAACCTTTAATACTTGACATTTTCATCAAGCTTACCCAAAAGCTGCGAAAAACTCTGTCTTTCCATCATATCCGTACCGAGATATGCTCCTGATACTACTGTCAGCTTGTTTTCACTAAGCACAGCATAGGTTTCCGTGTACCCAAACTGCGTCGCCATACCATCGGTTTTCTGAACGGAACTGTAACGCTGATATTTACCATTTGAATATACATTTGTTGTCATACGATAATTTGACACAAAATCGTCCTCAGTGACACCGTTCATCTGTGCGGAGGTCTGACCGAAATAGTAATCCCCGAAGTTTTCGAGGATATATTTCATATCGTAATCAAGCTGTGACTGTGACAGATCAACGCAGAGAACATTAATTATTCCGCCGCCGTTTTTGCCTTTCAAAGTAACCTTATTCACTCCATTGAAATTATCGGTTTCGTTCTCAAAGGCACAGCCTTTCATCGACTCAGTAACCAATTCGCTTGTATCTTCAAAGCTGATATTTGAGTCAAAAAACTCAGCGATAAAGGTATCGGACTTTACCTGTTCATTGTTGACGGTACTTTCGACCTCCGAAGAGACAGCCGAATCCAATGACTCGGCTGTTATCGGAATTGTTGTAGTTTCCACCGTCTGTATTGGCGGACTGATCGTTCCGCAGGCGGTCATTGCCAGCATAAACACTGCTAAAAATGCGGTTATTACTTTTGTTTTCATATCCGTTCCTACTCCTTATCAAATAATACTCCAGATGTACAGCGGACAGGTCAGAGAAAAGATCAGACAGCCGAAAATTATAGCGATCGGCGTCCACTCCAACTGACCATGTTTGCGGTAATCCAAGTATGCCAGCGTTATCTTAACAAACAGCAAAACCGCCAATATTACGTCGATCACGGGGAATACAACGTTGTTTACAACCGACACCACCTGCGATCTTGCAGTGGTCCAAGTGCTTGTAACCGCTCCCGCAACATCGCCCGATGCGTAAGCAGTTAGCGACATCATCGCAGCAAAGCACACCGAACTTGCTGCTGCGATCAATTTCTTTTTAGATCTCATTTCACATCATCCTTTCTCTTTTCCTTATCGTTTCTCTTGCATATGACCATACCGAAAGCCACAACAACCGCTGCGGCTACGAGATAAAACTCAGCACTATTGTCTGCGGATACACCTGTATTAGGAGTATCTATTGTGACTGTAGGAGGAATTTCAAGCTCAGGCGTATGCTCATCGTACATAACGACCTCGGTTACACTTCCGTCAGTATTCACAGTAAACTTTATCTCGCTTGCAATCTCATAACCGTCTGGAGCGATCGTTTCACGGAGCGTGTATTCCTTGCCTGCGATCAGCTTGCCCTCGATAAAGTGAGCCTCGTCTGTTGATACCCACTCCGTGGCAACATTTCCGTCCTCGTCAATAATCTGAAGCGTTGCGCCTGCAAGCTCCTTGTCCGTAGTGATATCACGCTTGCTGATTTTCACCTTTGTGGTATCGTCTACCATTACGATGAGAGGATTGCCGTTCTCAGAAACAGCAGTTGCGTCCACATTTTCTACAGTAATCTTGCCATAAACATCAACTGTAAATCTGATGTCAGTTGCGATAACATAACCGTCAGGAGCGGCGATTTCCTTAAGCGTGTAATCTCCGGCAGGAAGCTCGGTAACAACATGATTTGTACCATCAGAAGTCCATTTTTCAACGACTTTGCCATCAGAATTATCAAGCTGCATTTTTGCACCAACCAGTTCATTTCCGTAAATATCCTGTTTTGAAATTTCAATGGTTATAGGCTTATTTACTGCTGTAATTTCGATAATTTCTCCGTCCTCAGAAATAGTCACGGGGTAGCTTTCATCGCTTAAAATGTAGCCTGTGGGTGCTTCGATCTCACAGACAATATATTCTCCGTAGGGGATTTCTGTAAATTCAAATTTTCCCTGTTTATCGGACTTTGCGGTCATAATTGCATTCTCCTCTGTAAATTCTGTACAGTCAGTATAAAACAGTCCGAACAATGCGTTTTCAAGAGGTTCATCGCTCTCGCTGACTTTTATGCCCTCGATTTTTCCACGCTTCAGATCGTTGGTAAACTGACCACAGTCGATTGAAACAGTCTGAATATCCTGTCCCATATACTCGAAGTTTACAAGATACTTTTCGCCGTTGAGAACATAATGCTCGTCGGTTGCAATTTCCTTCACATAGTACTTGCCAAAAGGCAGAGCAGTATCAAACTTTGCAGTCATATTTTCATCGAGTGAGACTTCCGAAATGAGACCGTCGGCAGGAATTACCGAGCCGTCAGCGGCGGTAATATTCTCGGCTGCGAACAGTCCGAAACGAACTCGGGTATATTCATCGGAGTTACCGATGTTAAATAACTCGTCCTTTTCCATGACCTTAGAAAGTGAAATTTCTACACCCTGATAATCGTTGACAAATGACGTATTTACGGTATCACGAACAGCAATTTCCTGTCCTGCATAGGTCAGTTCAACAAACTGAGATTCTGCGTTCAGAACATAGCCGTCAGGAGCAGTATTTTCTCTGACCTCATATTTTCCGAGATACAGCAAATCAGTTTCCGCATAACCGTTTTCATCGGTCGTGATCTCAGCTACAACATCGCCGGCATTTGCTCTGATCGTGCCGTCAAGCGTCACAATATCTTCTACTGCGATAATCTGAAATACTGCACCGGACAGATTTCCGCTTGCAAAAACGGGAGTGTAAGTTGTCGGATTTACAATAGTTTCGCAGTTTTCGTCCGTGTAAGCAGATGATGCTGTAGCGACCGTTGTAAAAATATCACCTGTTTTCTGAACAGAAATTCTGCCCTTCTGTGCGGTATTTGTTTTCTCCACAACTACGGTTTCCACTGAACCGTCAATTGTAAATGGAACAGGATTTTTATCAAGCACATAACCCTCCGCCGACTGCACTTCGTGAAGCTCGTAATCGCCGTAAGCAAGCTCCTGCGGCAGCATCAGCGAGCCGCTTTCATCGGTGTAAAATGTGTCGAGAATCATTTCTGACGGATAGTAAATTTTTTGAGAAATATATTCGGAATTTGCACAGTCCCAAACCTTGAAGCCGATGCCCGAAACGGGAATTACATTGCCTGTTTCAGCGTCCTTTTTCACGATTTTAACAAAGGATTTTTTCACTGCGTCATTGAGCAAATAGAAATATTCTTTTTCGTTTTCGCTGATTATAACCTCAAAATCCTCCATATATTCGGTGCTTTCCCAGCCCTTGGTCTGATGAACGACATAGATTCCGTAGGGGAGCATTTTTGTCGCAGCATAGCCGTTTTCATCGCATACGAGGTAGTCTTTTTCGCTGTCTTTTGCGGCTTCATAAGAGCCTGATGACTTGAGATAAACCTCAAATTCCGCACCGACTTCGGGAGTTTCGATCTGCGTTGTTCCGTCATCGGAATGCTTGATGATTGAAATATTGCCCTTGATAATATCCTCGGTCACTGTCATGGAAATGGGGTTATGCTCAATAGAATAATTCTCAGCTTCTGCACCAACCGGGTACACAGTTTCATCAAGCAGATATCCCTCTGAGGGAGAAATCTCCTGAACCGTGTAATTCCCGCAGACATATTCCTTGGACTTGAAATATCCGTTTTCATCGGTTGTGTATTCGTCTTTCAAAACACTGTCTTTAAACACGCCGTAAACCGCTCCCGCAAGGCTTGCATTCCCCTGTGCAGAGCCATTTTCAGAATCCTTTTTTGTAACTTCCAAAGTGAATTTTTTAAGCACATTTTCAAACGTTACAGAGGTAGTTTCATCAGCCGTTAAAGTCACTGTCTGCTCGGCAGGAATAACATATTTCACTGGTACGTTTTTTTCAGAAATCGTGTAAACAATTTTCTGATTGTTACTGTCGTATACGGGGATATCGGAAAGAATTGCAACACCGTCAGAACCTGTTTTTATGCTGTAAGTCTTGCCGTTACCTGTGACAGTAAATTCTCTGCCGCCGTTATGATTATCCTCAGACTGCTTGTTGATCTTAATAGAACCTGTTTTAAGTTCGTTGTTGAATTTCACATTTATGGTCAGGTCAACGTCGCCGTCGGTAAGCTTGACATTCTTCGCCTTGGGAGCTTCATATCTCGTATCTACGTTGATTTCGGAAACAGTGTAAGTGATAGCCTTGCCTGTGGACATATCATAAACTTTCAGATCGTCAAAGGTCGCAATGCCTTTTGCATTTGTTTTTGCAGTTTCAGAAAGAGATTTTCCATTGTATGAATAGGTGATTTTAAACTTTCTGCCGCTGATTATGCCATCCTCTGCTGACTTATTGATTTTGATTTTTCCTGTCTGGAAATCCTCCTTAACCTTGTTCACGCCCGCCTTGATTTTGTACACGGTTTTGTCCAGTGCGTAACCCGTAGGAGCCTTGATTTCCTTTGCGTAATAAGTCTTGTTTGGCAGCTTTACAGAGCCTTTTCCATTGCTGCTGATTTTGATTTCAGCAACCTTGTTTTTGCAGGATTTATCGCTGTAGATTCCATATACCGCTGTAGAATTGTCAACGCTTGATTTTCCCACAAGATCACCATTTGTATTATACTTATCTATCTCAAAAGTCACGTCGGTCTTTGTGATCCTGAACGCTGACATATTCATAGCGGTCGCTGTTTTACCGTCGGTCCTGTTATTGATCACAACGCCCTCAGAGCCGTTGGCCTCGATTCTCCAATGCTTGCCGCCTGCACCTTTTCCGTCACCGACTGTTTTGGAATTTATGAGGCTTTCGGATACACCGATAGATTTCAGATATGAAACAACATCGTTTTTTGACTCAAATTCACCCATGTAAATCCACGCATGATCTTCGCCATATGGATTCTGAGCCACCACTACAGAACCGGGAGTAATCGTCGAACCGTCGGAACACTCCCAGTATGGACGGTCTGTGGTCTTGATATTTTTCTTTTCAACATCGACCTTGGAAGTTTTACCGCCGTAGCTGATAGTGCAGTTGTCGTTTACCGACAGCCAGTGATCGGTATCAACGGGAACAGGATTATTCCATGAAAAACCCGATGTTTTGTATCCAAGCTGTGTCAGCGTATAATACACAAGTCCCGAACAGTCGATACCGAGATTGTTTATCGTCCGTACCGACAGCGGAGTATACTGACCCTGATTGTATGCGTACCAGTATCCCTTATTCCCAAATGTATACGGAGAACCGAGAAGCGTCGCCGCCTTTGCGATCACCGTATCGGAAGACGGAAACGCAGAGTTTTCGGTCGAAGTACTTGCGGCATTTGCTGTTATCGCTCCGCTCACAGATGAACCGAGCATAGAAAAAGCGCAGAGTCCTGCCATTAACCCTGCGCTGAGTTTTCTCAATATTTTTGATTTTGTTTTAAACATATATTGCATTTCTCCTTTTCATTTTTGCAAAGAAAAAGAGCCGAAATTTCTTCGGCTCTCTCGCTTGCATATTTGTAACATATTATCAATAAGCCGATTCGCTTATCGAAATATCAATTGTATTATCATTTTCATCAAATATTCGGGTTATTTCACCGTATTTATCTGATTTTAAAAATCTGCCGCCCTGTGTATCTAACACATACCATGTTCCCTCCACACATACCAAGTTTGCCATATGACCGTACCAGGCATCCGGAGAGAAAAACGCATACCGACATTCAAGTCCCACGCCTTTACAAGCATACATTGTTGCAACTGAGAATACTTGACAATTTCCGCTGACGTTCCCTCTGATCCAATTGTAAACAGCTTCAGCTTTTCCATAATCAGAGCCGTTGTGATCCAAGCCTGCACCTATATTGTAATATTCATCGGTTGTTCTTCCAAGCGAATTTACATAATTCAAAACGCTTTGCAGGCTTGTTGTATCTTCAATTATATCTTCCTGCGGTTCAGTTTGCGGCACGGTAGTCTGCGGTTTTGGTGTAGTAGTCGGCGGATTTGTCACCGCAGGTTTTGTCGTTGTAGTCTGAGACTTATTGTCAGACGATTGGTTATTCTGTTGCGCACCGTTATTGCTCTGATTGTTATCGGGCGGCGAATTATAGGTCTGCTGACTATTCTGCACAGGCTGATAATTTTCCTGACCGTTGTTATTCTGAACAGCATTGTTTTGTCCCTGATTCGAATTGCCGTTCGCATTTGATGAACCGGATATCTTAGCCGCAGTTACCTCAGTATTTGTCGGCTTTGAGGAAGAGGATACCGTCTGCGAACTCTTTTTCGTAGTAGTCGTGGCTTCGCTTGTATCCTTTTCTTCTTTTGCCGATGAAGTTTCCGCAGTATCTTCGCCAGCCGTGCTTTCGGAAGCAATTGCAGTAGTAGTTTCCGATTTGGATTCTGTATCGTCTATCTGTCCGCAAGCCGTGAGCAGAAGACTGCATATAGCTAAGATCGTTATCGCTTTTTTCATAGTATCACCCCGATAAATTTGTTTCTTTCACTATATCACAGAGATACATCATAATCCAGTCTTTTCAAAGAAATTCTACCAAAGCAACAAAGTATACAGTATTCTTTTGTGAGATATTTCACATTGCTATCTCAGGTTCAGGTTCGTCCGCAGGCTCGTCGGACATTTCCTCGTCGGGAGTATTTTCAACCTCAATCTCTGTTGCCTGTATCTGCTGAAGTTTGACATCGTAAGCATTCAGAACAGCCTGATTAAGAGCATTTCTCGCCGATTTTGTGACCGCGTGAAAAATGTCTGGATACTGCTTGTTGCCGTCACGGTCGGTATATGAAGTTGAGGGCATATTTACAAATCTGCCTTTCTCGGTTTCCATTACTTTCAGTCCGTGAACGGCAAACATTCCGTCCATTGTAACACTGGCATACGCTTTTACCGATGAATTCTGTTTGTCAACAAATCTGTTGATTGTTGCTGTAATTTTCATTTGCATCACCTGATCCTTTCGTTTATGACATCGTAATTTCAGGTTCTTCCGTTTCCTCAAAGACCTCGCAAAGAGCCTCAATATCCGCCATCTCCATTTTCCCCAATGCAATAATAGGGTTCTTAAACGTCTTGGAATACTTTTCGATCTGCTCATCGGTAAGCGAACAGCTGTCCCATTCGCCGTATTCGTTCATATAATTGCCTGAAACAAAGAAAGTTCCATGTACAAGAACATTTCCCACAACACGATTAGGCTGTGAACCGTTAAGCAGAAATTCATCGTTGCACCAAACTAAAGCGTCCTGCTTCGGCTCAAAATATATGGGCTCGATACACCCTCCGACCACAGACTGCATAGCATGGATATCGTGTCGAATTTCCGCTTTATACGGTGTTTTGCCGTTCTCCACTACAAGAATTTTCATCATATCATTATGGTCTGTCCGAGTAATATCAAAGTCAATAGGCTTAAATCCAACGCTGTCGCAGAAGTAAAGACCTTTATTTTTGCCCTCACAGACCTCTATAACATTAGAAACGGACATCGACTCGCCGTAATATCCGGGAGGTGTTTTGTCCGAATTGCAGAGGGCAAAAACGCTTTCAAGGCTTTTGCAGTTTACCGTACCGTCGTAGATCTGACGGTATATGGACGAATCCACGCCGCCGTGTGCCTGTGCGTAATCATAATTCATAAAAGCAAGCTTGTTACTGTCCTTGTCGTGATCGATCTGAAATATGCGTATTTTCATCTGCGGAGCTTCTATCTGCGCAAGCCGTTTAACTGCCCATTTTGGAATCTGATCATAGTCCGCAACTCCGCAGAAATCCTCACGGTAAAAATGCGCCTTCTCGCCGTCCGCAAGAAACTGCCCGAACACCTTTCTGCCCGATTTTTCGGGATCGCAGCCAAAACCTCCCGTTGCGTAGAAATACTGATTTATGGGATTCTTGAACTGCTCATTAAGAATTTCCGGCTTAAGGATCAACAGCTTTCTTTCGTAGTCCTGCGGCTTATCGGAGTGAACGCTCTGCTTTTCTCCCACAAGTCCGAGCTTGCTATATTCCTTTCTGACCTCATCGATAAAGCCGTTAAGCACGGCAGGATGAGAATCAACGCAATATTCTCGCATTTCTTTTTGGGGAATATATGGGGGGATAACAGACCTTGCCCACTCCTTATTTTCATGTGAGAAACGTCCGTCATCATTCTTATTCAGAATACTTACCGCCAGCACCCACATTGTGCGGTCATAACCGAAATCGGCAAGCGCTGTCCTGACCGCTGTATCGCTTAAATAATAGCCGTCAAAATTATCCGCAATAGCTTTTTCTATCGCATTTTTACATCGGATATTTTCTTTCTGACTTTCACGGTATGCCTCGATCTCTCCGCTTTGTTCAGCGTTTTCAAAAGAATGTCTATAAAGATAACTCATGATACAACCTCCTCATCTTCATTGCAATAATCCCACAGTGGACACTCGTTACAGTCATCATACATTGAACACGTCCTCTCTATTTCTTCCTCCGAGATGCCGCAGTCGGGACGTTCTGTTTCAGGAGCATTGCGCCATATCGTAAGCGTCACTCCGTTATCATCGCACTCCATTTCTACAACAACAGGATTTCCGTTTTCATCATAAAGTCCCGAAAATTCGGTAGTTCCGTTGGTCGTGAGTACCTGTGCAAAAATTATCTTTTTCATAAAATTATACCTCCAAAATTGTCCGTTTCATCGTCAAACAGCGAGAGCTGGCGTACCGCCTGTAATCTCTCGCTTGTATCGTAATTGGATATGAGGAGTTCCGCATACTGACAGCCGCCGTCGTATCGCTGCGCCAGATTATTCACTCTGCTGATCTCCTCAATGTGAATATTAGGTTTATCCCAAAGTTCACGGATTTCAGGACAGTCATTGTAGGAAACAAGAAACTTGCCCTTGATATCCATTAGCGAATCCCTGAGCCTAATATGATCCTTGGTTTTAAAACCAACGTCTTTGTAGTAGTTTTCAGTTGCAAAGTACGGCGGATCGCAATAAAAAAAGCTGACAGGGCGGTCGTACTGCCTGATGAGCTTTTCAAAATCCTTGTTTTCAACTACTACCTTCTGCAATCTCCTTGCCGCCAAGTCTATCATCGGAAAATCCGACCATATTGAATGCGGCTGACTTCCAAAGCTGTCAAGTCCACTTGCGTAGCTGTATCTAATAAGTTGATAAAACTTTGCCGCCCTGTCAACATCACGAAATCTGCTGAACAGACCTCGCTTGTGAAGACTAGCAATCCAGTCGAAATCTTCACGAGAATCGAGGACATAACGAAGCTTGTATTTCAGCTTATTCGGTTTATCTCTTACACAGCGGTACAGGTTTGCAAGGTTTCCGTTAAAATCGTTGTACACCTCAAAATCCATACCGGGCGGTTTGCGAAAAAGCACCCAGCCTGCGCCCCCGAAAACCTCGATATACCGTTCATAATATGGAGGAAAGCGAGCAAGCACGGCGTCACGCAACGCTTTCTTTCCGCCTACCCATGACATAAAACTGTTCATTTTTTTCCTTTCTGCTGTTTATACCAACAGCAGAAAAGTCGCTTTGCAAGCACCAGATTTTTATCTGCTGTTGGCAAAACAACCTTGTCCTAGCGCGGACGGCGCAATTTACGTTCAAATTTGATATGAACTATACTGCCTGCCCGCTGATTTTCATTTGTTGTATTTTCAACCCTTGATTATCGGGTCAACATAGCTGAATATGATGCGTTTCTGTTCAAGGTAGCCGTTGGCTTTATTGACCTCGTTACACAGCTCCTTGTACTGCCTTTCCGAAAGTACGGGCTTTGTGGCTCTCAGCATTGCTGGAATACTGCCGAGGCAGAACTTGAAGTCAACTTTAGCTTTAATTCTGTTTGTGTGCATCACTTACCTCCTTGTCCAGACGTGCGATCTCTTTTTCAGCTGCCTTAAAAGCCGCAGCAAGGCTGCCGACCGTCAGTCCGATAATCCCTCCGATTATCATTCCTGTGAATAAATACACCATTACATCATCTCCATTCCTAAATCTTCGGTTTCTTCCATAGGACTGCAATCTTCATTCTGTTTTTGTTCTTTTTCCGAAACAAAACCGCCAAGTCTGTTCGGAACATAATCGGAAAGCCATGTACCTCCGAACTGCTCGTGTGTATGCAATCTCCACATTGCAAGCTTACCGATATCAAGCTGAACGTCATCAAACGGAAACAGCAAACAGGTAAGATCCTCATTATGAAAGCTATACGCCTTTTCAAATCGACTTTCATTCTGCAATATTCCGATTTCGGTCAGCATATCGTTTATGCCGTCAACCCATTCTTTAAGGTCACCGCCGCAGCCTTGCAGGATAAGAGCCTCGCTGTTATTCATTTTTCTCAGATCGTGTAAAGAAACACTTATTATCTCCATTATTGCAAAACCTCCTTCCCATAATATTTTCTCAGCAGAGTGATCACAAATCTTTGCCCTTTTCCTGTCACAAACGTCTGCTGATAGGTCTTGGTCATAGTCGCAGTTTCAAACACCGACTTCTTTACGGAAAAATATCCGCGATCGATAAAAGTCTGATAGGGGAGATTATTCGCCATAAGAACTCCCTTTCTTTTCAGCCAGCCGTAAAGCTTGTTCCTGCCGACAGGGATATTTTCGGCTCTTGCAAGCTTTGCCATAACGTTCATGTCGATAAGATTATTGGTGTTTGACACCTGATTCGCAAACTCCACCAGCGGCTGATCGTGGCGGATACGCTCGTTCAGCTGATTTATCGCCATCATCTGCAAGCGGAAAAGATTCTGATACGGTTCGTCAAGGAACGGGAGATAGTTTTCTATGAACATTTCTTCGTTGCCGACGTAACCGCCTGTGCGACGGATAGTTGGGAGTACTTCGGTCGTGATCCATTTACGAAAAGGCTTTGCTTTAGGTTTATCAGACCTTACAAGAATTGAATACAAACCTGATTCGCTTACGACATATGCTTTCTGTTTTCTTCCGAGCGAATCGGTGAGTCCGATTGAATCGTACTCATCTTTATCAAGTCTTTTGACGACCTCTCCGGCACTGTTTGCTTTCATTTCAAGCACTCGGCAGATATCTTTTAATATCCACCAAGTTTCTCCGTTTCGTACCACAGTTCTCACTTTTCCAAATTCTTTACTTTCAAATATCTTTATCATATTATTCATTTGCATTCTCCTTGTCAATTTCTAAAATAAACCTTGCAAGAGCCTCGATAACATTCGTAGTCACGGCATTTCCTGCCTGCTTGTAAAGCTGTGCGTCTGACATTCCCGTTGCCGACACCTTGTTGAACTGCTCGTCTGTAAACCCCTGCAAACGCCAGCATTCCAAAGGCATGAGCCTGCGGATATATCCGCAGTAGATCACCCCGTGTTTATCGGTGACAGTTATCGTAAACATCGGCTCGTTTGGAAGTTTAAATCTTCGCCCTTGCTGACGAACTTTCTCCTTTTCGGGAGTAAGCACCGCAATCGGATCGCTAATCACGATCACCCCCGACTTTTCTCCTTTATGGTGACCTATACCGCTGTCCTGCCTTGACGTTATGCACCTCGCAAGCTCTGTAACTTTCGGTTCGGGATTCATATCGATACACATAGCGTGATATCCCTGATTACAGCTTGTTGTCAGCGTGTGTGCTACATCGTGACCTACACGTCCTCGTCTTGAATTAATGTTAGGGTAGGCGAGATCAATACTGTCGCCGGGCAATGCTAACTGATAGCCCGACTTGGTTTTGACCTTGATCGGAAGTCCTATGATCTCGTAAAGTCCTGTCTTTCCTCCGAAGCCTCCTGCCGTTCCCGTAAGCGTTATGCTCAGTCCGTCGGCTGAGTACACTCTGCAGCCCTCTCGTCCGGGTATGCGTTGTACAAGAGTTTTTGGATTTGCGTCCGTGAAAGACAATACTTTTCCGGCGCATTTTTCTCTAAGAAATCCGATAATGAACACTCTTTTTCGGGATTGGGCGACTCTAAAATTTGCGCTGTTAAGCACCTGCCATGCGACATCGTACCCCAATTCGTCCAGCGAACCAAGGATGGTCGCAAACGTCCTGCCTGAGTCATGCGATAACAATCCGGGTACGTTCTCAAGCAGCAGATATTTAGGTTTTTTAACGGCAGCGATTCTGGCAATTTCAAAGAACAGAGTTCCTCTTGCGTCGTCAAATCCGCCCCTTTTTCCAGCGATTGAAAAGCTTTGGCAAGGGAAGCCTCCGCATATAAGGTCGAAATCGGGTAACTCGTTTGGGTTGATTTTTCTTGCGTCATCGTAATACACCTCGCCTTCCGTATCGTACATTGTTTCGTATGCTTTTTTAGCATATCGGTCAATCTCGCAGTACCCGACGCACTCAAAGCCTCCTGCTTTTTCAAGTCCTGAGCGGAATCCGCCGATGCCTGCAAAGATATCGAAATATTTTATCATTTATCACTGATCCTTTCCTTTTTGCAATAAAAAAACGGCTAAGTCTTTTCAAAACTTAACCGTTACATTGACATATTCATTTCTTCGTTTTCTTCAAGATCTTCCGTTTCTGTAATTTCCTCGCACTCAATATTTTCCTCTGTTTGCGTATCATTCTGAGCTTGTTCCTGATCAATTTTATGGAACTGATCCACATCGGGGATAACACCGAGCATTCTTCCGTTGTCAAATTTACAATGCAGAGTACCGGCATCGTCCACAAACCGCACTGTTCCGCAAGTACCGCTTTCTACGGGACACAAGTCCTCCATGTGGTCAAGGCAAATTCGTGTTCCTTCGGGATATCTCTGCCTGAGCATTTCTATCTTCTTTTCGTTGTAAATCATATTACACCTCACATCGTCATTCCCATATCGGGTTCTTCGGTCATGTCATCGGTCTGACTACTGTTCATTTCTTCCTCCGTCTGCAAAAACCATTCGTCGGAACTCCAGAAGCTGACACAAATTTCTCCGTCGGGAGTTTTTATCGGTCTTTGCTCCAGACTCTCTCCTGCGCCGTCGCTTAGCTGCCCGGTACAATATTCACGGAAATCCTCAAGTTCATCTTCCGTAAGCTGACCGTGAACGTTTGCTGTGACCACTCCTACAAGTTCTCCGTCATGTTCTTCGACCGACATAAATGCAGAAAACACCTTTTGGTCGACTGAATTGCCCTTGTCATACCAGTTCATGAGACCCCGTTCTTTCTCCTCGGGCATTGTAAAATCTTCAATAAATCGGTTTATCTCCGATTTGTAAGCAGAAGCTTCATAGGAGGAGATTTTTTCGTATTCCTCATCAGACCAACATTCAGGTACTCTATTGATTTCAAGGGGACAGTAAAATTTCATTTCCTGCAAATGCGTCTGAATATGATTTTCGTACAACAGCTTTGCGTTTGGAATATACTGAGCGTATCTAGCGTAGGATGAGCCTTCAGCTTCGATCAGCAGACCGTCACCCTGATCCTCATCGTAGATCAGCAGACAATGATAAATATCATTGCTGTCACAGTACATCAAATCTGCGTTCTCAGCAATCAGGTCATTGTCCTGCAAGGGATGCCTTTTCAGATTATCAAACTCAGCATGAGAAACTGCTATCGCTTTCTCCACCGCACAGGACTTTGTCTTAAATTCTAACTCCTTGCGAAGCAGATTGGTGTTGATTATAAGTTTGTTGTTCATTGTGTTTCCTCCATTCGTTTTATTTTTCCTTTTTAATAGTATATCTGCCACATGGCTATCACGTCCTTCCTTGAGGAATAAAAAAAGACCGCTTTGTCGTTTATCACATTTCGTGATATTTGACAAAACAGCCTTCTAAACTTTGTGAATGTTTTTTTATAAAAAATCGGCAAGCTCAGAGCGAAATCTGCTCAAAGCTTGCCGATTTATTTGACAATATTCATTTGTCGAGGGTTCAAATCCTTCCAGTCGGTGAAAATCATGAAAAAGCATCCATGGTTTTACACTAAAATTTTTCGACTGAAAAACATGAAAAAAGCCCGTAAATACGGGCTTTTTGAGGTGAGCATCCATTTAGTCTCACCAATATGGTGCGGCAAACGGGACTTGAACCCGTACGTCAAAGACACACGCCCCTCAAACGTGCCTGTCTGCCAATTCCAGCACTGCCGCATTTGCTGTTCTTTTCGCTGAACTCTTTCGTTTTGTTCGTGTTCCGTGTCATTCAGCTTAGTTATTATAGCATTTATTTTTTCTATTGTCAAGGCTTTTTTTCAAAAAAATTCGACTATTTATAAATATACATATCACATAC
>OKTU01000807.1_pt1 | contig 16906 bp, 16 predicted proteins | sample 1606311 | NCBI WGS metagenome assembly OKTU01 (sample SAMEA3879557, study PRJEB24766) | human gut metagenome | biome: human-associated habitat; feature: feces | place: USA | collected 1985/1987
TAGTATACAGGTAAATCCACGATCCTACAAACTTGGGGGTCATTACATATTGTCTCCCCTATTTTCCAGTGGTGTGGACATAGAGCCATCAATGACCATGATCTCCCCTATTTTCCAGTGGTGTGGACATAGAGCCATCAATGACCATGATCTTATTTTCTTTGATGATGTTTTCAATAGAATTCTTCATCATAAAACATCTCCTTTTTCTTCGACTGTTTCATAAGATACTTTTTCTGGATGTTCTCCTCTTTTTAATGCTGGAATAAAACGATCCCAAAAATCATTATATAGTCGCATGATCTCTTTTCGTTTGCTGTAAATAAAGATCAATGTGACAATGACATAAACTGCACTTAACAAGTCGGTTGCCGCCCATAAAAGATCGGCCTTGATATTATAAAATAATAAGAAATATTGTATTATGCATTTCTTACGTTAATATTTGACAACATTTTATTTTTGTGCTAGAATACGAACATAATTGAACGTGGATCGTGACTATTATATGAATAGGCGAGACTAGAATTTATGATAAGGTTATTTTTATACCCTTATTATATTTTCTGGTCTCTTTTTTATTTTGGAGGATACAAGTATGAAAGAAAAACACTACATAAAGAAAGTGCTCAATAATAATGTAGTATTTTCGAAAAACAAAGATGGAAAAGATATTATTTTAACTGGCTTAGGATTAGGCTTTCAAAAGAAAAAAGGAGAATTTGTTGATGAAAATAAAATTGAGCATATTTTTAAAATTGAAAGCGATGATATCAACACAAAATTATCCGCATTATTAGAACAGATTCCTATTGATTACTTCTATATTGCAGATTGCATCAAAAAACTAGCCGAAGATGATCTTAACAAAGAGTTAAGTGATAATATCTATGTTACACTTTGTGATCATATTTATTATGCCGTTGAGAGATATCATAAGGGCTTGATCTTCCAAAACCAGCTGGTCTGGGAAATTAGGCGTTTTTATCCTGAAGAGTATCAGGTTGCCAAAAAATCAATTGCTATTGTCAATGATGCTTTAAATATTTCACTTTCTGAAGATGAAGCAAGCTTTATTGCGTTACATATCATTAATGCTGAGATCAACGGAAAAGAACTTCAATCTGTTATTGAAATGACCAAACTAATCAAAGATATTTGTAACATCGTTCAATATGAATTTAACATAGCATTTGATGAGGAATCTTTAACTTATACCCGGTTTATTCTTCATTTAAAATTCTTTTCACAACGATTACTGCTTCATGAAAATGTTATGGAAGAAGCTAATTTTCTTTATGACCAAGTAGAGCAAAATATGTCAGAAGCTTTTTTATGTGCTAAGAAAATCTCTACTTATATTAAAAAAAGCTATGAATACGAAATATCAAAAAGTGAAATTGTTTATCTGACAATCCATATTCAACGCCTTTTAACACAAGGGCAAAAATTATAAGTTTCATTATGTACCTAAGATTGTGACTACTTCGAGTAGGCAAGACTTAAGATAAATTTTAAATCTTAAGGAGGAAAAGAAAATGACTAACAAACAACTCGCAGAAGAAATTTTGCAAAAAGTAGGAGGTAAGAAAAATATTAATTCTTACTCTCACTGCTCCACAAGGCTTCGCTTTGATCTTAAAGATAAAAATTCTATTGACAAAGCTGCCTTAGAAAGAACCGATGGCATATTACAGGTAATGGAAGTTGCCGGGCAAACACAGGTTGTAATTGGTTCAAATGTTCAATATGTATACGATGAACTTGCCACATTACTCCCACAAGGTAATACATCTTCTGAAAAATCAGACGGTAAAAAAAAGGGAGTCTTCGGATCTGCTCTAGAACTAATCTCAAGCTTATTTACTCCGCTGATTGATGTGTTAATCGGTGCAGGTATACTAAAGGGGCTTTTAAGTATCCTTACAGCTACCAATTTATTAACTGACGCAAGTGGTACCTATCAGATTTTAAATGCAGCCGCTGACAGTTTGTATTATTTTTTACCAATTGTTATTGCAATCACATGCTCTAAGAAATTAAAAACAAATATGTTTGTTTCTGTAACAATTGCTGGTGCGCTATTATACCCAAATTTAACTGCATTATATGATGCAGGAACTGCAATTACTTTTTTAGGAATTCCCGTTCATTTGACTGCATTTAAGAGCAGTGTATTTCCAATTATTTTTGCTATTGTGTTGCTATCTTTTGTAGAGAAAGGACTAAAAAAGATTCTTCCTGATTCTATTAGAAGCCGAATTGCTCCTTTTTTCTCATTACTGATCGTAGTTCCAGTAACAATTGTTATTTTTGGACCTTTAGGATCTATGTTAAGTGATACAATCGCTAACTTTTATATGAGTCTTTACAAATTTAATCCAACAATTGCTGGTGGTTTCATTGGTGCAATCGCTCAGGTATTAGTAATTTTTGGTATTCACTGGGGACTGTTCCCTATTATCTTCTCCAATATCGAGAAATTTGGATTTGATACAATTTTAGCTGTTTTTGGACCAAGTATCATCGCTCAGTCTGGTGCTGCATTTGGTGTATGGTTAAAGACAAAAGATAAACGTTTAAAACAGATTGCATCCCCTGCAGCTATTATGGGATTCTTTGGTATTTCAGAACCTGCGATTTATGGAATCACTTTAAAATATCGTAAAGCATTTGCATGTGCTGTTATCGGTGGTGGTATCGGTGGTGCGATTGCTGGGTCTTGCGGTGCTCGTGCTATGGCTGTCGCTGTTGCTGCAGTTCCAACCTTCCCTGCTTACTTTGGAACGGGATTTACTGGATTTATCATTGCTTACTTTGGAGCATTCTTAATTTCAGCTGTCTTAACTTATTTTGTAGGATTTAATGATTCCATGATCCCTGAATCTGAACGTTATGATGCAAAAGGAACTGTTACACCTGTTGCATCTTCTATTGAAAACAATGGGGCTATTGCAATGAAATTCTACAGCCCTGCTGATGGAAACGTTGTACCTTTAACAGAAGTATCTGATCAGGCCTTTTCTTCAGAAGCTTTAGGAAAAGGAATTGCTGTAAAACCAACCAATGGAACAATTGTTTCACCGATTGCTGGAACCGTTTCTGCTGTATATCCAACAGCTCATGCATATGGAATTAAAGGAAATAATAACGAAGAAATCCTGGTTCACATCGGAATTGATACTGTAAAATTAGAAGGTAAATATTTTACACCAAATGTAAAAACAAATGATATTGTAATGCCTGGAGATCTTCTGGCAACGATTGAATTAGATAAGATCATTGAAGCTGGTTATGATCCAACCGTTATGGTTATTGATACAGCTGACAGTTCTAAACGAAATGTTACATTATTAGCAAAAAATACGGTTCATGCAAAAGACGATCTTGTCCTAATTGAATCTATATAAGGAAGTGATATCATGTTACAAACAACAACGATGCCTTTATCGAAAGGCTCCCTACATTCATGTACTTTTAAAAGAATTCCTGATGAAACACGTTTTCACGTTGTTGATCCTAACGTGATCCAAAAGGTAGAATCTTCTGGAAAATATATTCTTACATATAAAGAACCTGATACAACCTATTTGAATATTCATGAATTAAGAAAAGAGATGGGATCTCCAAACCTTGATCTGTGTACTGAGGAAATCGAAGAAATTCCATATCTTGTTTCATTATCTGACCGGAAAATTCCGATTACTTTTTTCCGAATTCCAAATAAGGAAAAACAATCTGCCATCGTGTTTATTCATGGTGGCGGGTATATTGGAGGCAGCACTTTGGTCTTACAAAATCAATGCCGTTTTCTTGCTGAGCAGTCTGGTGCAACTGTAATCTCCATTGATTATCGTCTAGCACCTGAAGCTCCATTCCCAGCTGCTTTTGATGATTGTAAAGATGTGGTCAAATGGTTAGTACATCATGCTGATCACTGGAATATTGATCCTAATAACCTTTCTATCGCTGGTGAAAGTGCTGGTGGTGCTCTGGCTGTTTCCTGCGGTTTATCTGAAGTTGGAAAATACTTAAAACTTGTGATTCCTATTTATGGAGCTTTGGATGTATGTTCCGCTTCTGATCTTGATTATTGGGATTATGATCTATACGACGTGATTCCTGAACATAAAAAATATGTTATCACTCGTTTAAATCGTTTTCGAAATTTAAATGGTACATTACAAAACTTATATCTTAATGATATTTCAGATGCAAAAAATCCTATGGCATCTCCTTTGTATGCCACAGATTTATCAAACCTTTCTAATGTATTAATGATTGAAGCAGAATATGATTATTTTCGATTATCTAATGATCTGTTTGCCGAACATCTATGGAATGCTGATATTCCTTGTGAAGTTATCCGCTATCAGGGAATGGATCACGGATTTTATGACAGACTTGGATATTGTGAACAGACAAAAGACTGTATTCTTGAGATTGCAAAACATATAAAATAATATATTGATACCAAACAGAAATGAATTCTTGGTTCGTAAGAATTCATTTCTGTTTTTTTGTCTACATTTTCCAATTTATATGTGTTACAATTGATTCTTGTATTCTACATGAAGAAAGGAAAATAAAGATGAATAATAATAAAGAATTCTTGGCAACCGAACCCATCGGAAAGTTACTGCTAAGACTTGCGATCCCGACTTTGGCAGCGCAGATGATCAATATGCTTTACAACATTATTGACCGCATTTATATCGGACATATTCCAGGAAGCGGTGCTTTGGCTTTAACTGGAGTTGGAGTTTGTATGCCCCTGATCATGATTATCTCAGCATTTGCTGCTCTCGTTGGAAATGGTGGTGCACCTCGTGCTTCGATTTTGATGGGGAAGAAAGATCTTGATTCTGCTGAAAATATTCTTGGAAATTGTTTTACGATGCAGATCATTATCTCTGTGATCTTAACTTTGATCATGTTTTTTGGCAACCGTACATTTTTGATGGCATTTGGAGCCAGTGAGAATACGATCGAATATGCAGTCAGTTATATGAATATTTATTCTCTTGGCACGATTTTTGTACAGTTAACACTTGGAATGAATGCATTTATCACTGCGCAAGGATTTGCGAAAACTGGTATGTATTCTGTTTTGATCGGAGCCGTGATCAATATCATATTGGATCCGATTTTTATCTTCGCATGCCATATGGGCGTTCGTGGTGCCGCACTGGCTACAATTATTTCTCAGGCTTGTTCTTGCATCTGGGTATTGAGTTTCTTATTTGGGACAAGATCGACACTTCGTATCAAGAAACAAAACCTGGCACTGAAAGCTCCTGTGATCCTGCCTTGTCTGGCTCTTGGTCTTTCTTTGTTTATCATGCAGGCGAGCGAGAGTATCATCTCTGTGTGCTTTAACTCTTCTTTGCTTAAATACGGTGGGGATGTGGCTGTTGGTGCAATGACGATCCTTACTAGTGTAATGCAGTTTGCGATGCTTCCTCTTCAGGGACTTGGACAGGGTGCACAGCCGATCATGAGTTATAATTACGGTGCAAAGAATACGGATCGTGTAAAGGGTACTTTCTTCCTCTTATTGAAGGCAAGTTTGACTTACTCTGTCATCTTATGGGGACTCGTCATGTTATTCCCTCAAGTGTTTGCTGGTATTTTTACTTCAAATCCAGCCCTTGTTATATTTACGAAGAAAGCTCTTCGTGTTTACATGGCAGTTATGTTTATGTTTGGAATTCAGATTTCCTGCCAGATGGCATTTAACTCTCTTGGAAAAGCAATTTCTTCTATTGTTGTTGCTGTTATGAGAAAATTCGTACTTTTGATTCCTTTGATCTATATCATGCCTCATATTTTTACAACAGATCAGACCACGGCTGTTTATATGGCGGAACCCGTTGCTGATTTTATTGCGGTAACATTTACAGCGATCTTGTTTTCTGTACAATTTAAGAAAGCTCTTACTGTAATCCATTTATCCTAAAAAAGAAAAGTCTGGAAAATTCTAATACTTTTCCAGACTTTTCTTTTTATCATAGGGCCATAGACGAAAGAGTCTTAATCTCTCTTTAATTTCACTGCCACACCTTTTTCAAGACTTTCATGAACTGCTTCTGCAATCAATTCTGCCTGTAATCCATCATTTCCATCAGCTATAAATGGAAGATCATTCTGTAAACAGTAAATGAAATCGTTAATTGGTTCGATTCCGAATCCACTTGGTCGTCCACAGTTATTTAAGATGAAATAAGAGTTTGGTGTGCGTAATTTGCTATTGTTATAGATTTTTACTCCACGATTCTGAGAGTCGATCCTAAACATTGCATTTTCACACAGGATCTGTGTTCTTCCATCATTATTTTTTGCGAATCCTTTTGGTAAGATCCAAGAATTTTCTACTGTCCAGTAGCATCCATTTTCCATTTTCAGTGTTGCCTGGATAGAGTCGTATGTATCAACTCCTCTTGCTTTTAACACTTTCTTTGTTCCTACTGCGTATACTTCTTCTACTTCGCATCCCATATACCAACGAACCTGATCATAACAATGTGTTCCTAAGAAATGTACAGGGCTTGATTTGTCTGCCCAGTTGAACCATTCTGTTGGAACATCAATGATATCATCCATGCACATATATCCACGGATTGGTGCTCCTGATTCTTCGTTCTGAAGTTCATTTCGTACATTGATCGCCGCTGGATCCCATCTCTTATGATAGTCGACCGCAACTCTTACATTGTATTTTTCAGCTTCTGCTAAAATTTTCTTTGCATCTTCTGATGTTGTTGCTAATGGCTTCTCCACCAGAATTGGTTTTCCATGACGGATCGCTGCTAATGCCGGATCCATGTGGAAAGCATCTGGTGTTGCAATAGATACAGCATCAATTTCTTCGTTATCTAACATTTCATTTACGTCATTGTATGTTTTTACATTGTATTGTTCTGCAATGCGATCTGTGATCTCTTTATTTAAGTCACACACTGCAACTAAATTTGTGTTTGGATTCCACGTATATGCATTTACATGGTTAATTCCATAGATTCCTGCTCCTACTACTGCAACATTCATAACCTTCATTTTAAATCTCCTTTTTAACTACATGACACTTTAATTTTCTAGAAAATTCCTACAAAAGAAAGCAAAATGGAAACTGCGATGATTCCAATTACGATCTTTCCGGTTCCTACTTTTTTCTTTCTGATCAACCAGTAGATCAAGAATAAAACGATCAGTGGGAATACATTTGGGAAAATAGAATCTAACTTATCCTGTACTACGACTGTACTGATCTTTAACACAGTTTTTAATGTTACCATGGAAGCGGTCATAGCACCCATCATAAACATGGCGAGTACATTGGCTCCGGAGATAACATCCTGCATTAAACCAGATCCCATGATCGTTTTAATAGATTCTCTTCCCTTTTTGTATGTCATATTTGTTGTTAAGATCAATTCACCAATACAATATCCAACGAACAGTAATAATACGACTAATGCCAGTGGATTTCCTGCTGCCGCAAGTGTTGCTGCTGCGATCTTCATCAATGTTCCGATGATTCCCCAGTCAAAGCTGTCTCCTAAAGCTGCGACAGGTCCCATCAATCCTGTTTTTAAACCTGTGATTGCCATATCAGGCATCTTAGATGGATCTTTCGCTCTCTGCTCTTCCATTGCGATAGTTGTTCCAAGGATCAGACCACCTGCTGTTACATTACAGTTATATAATAATAGGTGACGTTTTAAGGCTTCTGATAAATCTTCTTTTTTGGTATATAATTTCTTTAAAATATGTGAAATACTTCCGCAAAATGCAATTCCCTGCATATTTTCAAAGTTCAGAGGCATCTCAGCGGACATGTACCAACGGAACATTGCTTTATTTAAGTCTTTTTGTGTTAAGACTTTCTTTTCTTCTTGTGTATTCATTTCATTACTCATGTTCTCTTACCTCCTCTGCAATTTCCTGTCTCTGGAATACTGTAATAAATGCAATACAGATTGCGATGATTCCAGCTGTTAATGAGTTTACTCCTCCAACGGATACTACGATATAACCTAAGAATACGAAAGGAATCAGTTTGTTCTTTCCGATCATATTCATGATCAGTGCGAATCCTAAGGCTGGTAAAACTCCTCCTGCTACTTCTAATCCATGTGTCACAAATGTTGGAAGTGCCTTCATAATGTTAATTACTACATCCTGACCTACCATGTTAATAATAAACACTGGTAAGAATAGTAGTGGAATTGCTAATAACGCTGGATAAATCGTTGCGCATCTCCAGATAGCATCTGCATTTCCTTCTTCTGCATATTTATTTGCTTTTGCTACAAAGTATGTGTTGATCACTTTTCTTAAATTGGTTACGAATGATCCGAGTAATCCAACTGGTACTGCTAATGCGATCGCTGTTGTTGCATTCATTCCTGATCCGATTGCGATCGGAATAACGCATGTTGCTGCCAGACACTCGTCTGTTGGAAGGTTCGCTCCTGGTGCAAAAATACCTGCAAATACCAGTGCGATACCACCACCGATAATTAATCCTTGCATTGGCTGTCCCATCAGTAACCCTGCTACAAGTCCCACCGTTACAGGGCTTGAGATAAACAGGAATCCGAAATATGATAAGATCATTCCTCGGCACCACCAATACATAATTCCCATGACAATTGCTATGATTACAGTATTCATATATTTTTCCTCCTTTTGTTACATCTTACGTTTTACTGCATCGAAACTTATTGCTGATATTTCAGGCATTGGCTGGACAGTGATCTCAATACCTTTACTATTTAATTCTTCCAGCATATCAAGTTCCTTTTGTGAAATTGCAACTCCTGTTGTGATCAGTTTTCTTCCTTCCTCATTTGGTACTGCTCCAACATTGATCGCAGGTAATTCAACTCCTTTCTCTACTAATTTCAGACATGTCTCAATATCTTTGGAAATCAAAAATACCGTATCGTCTGTGTTATCTAGCACCTCTTTTGCTTTATCAATGGTTACAATATCAACATCTGTTCCTTTTGGAACTGCCATCTTGTAAATGTCACTCATAAATTCGTCACTTCCAAGTACATCATCTACTAATACGATTCGTCTTACTGGGCAAACCTTTAACCATCTTGCCACTACCTGTCCATGGATCAGTCTGTAATCTACTCTCACTAATTTAATTTCTGCCATAATTCTTACCTCCGCTCTTTCATTATTTTTGTTGGACATTTAATTCCATCCTGTGCTGTTTCGATACAACTTTCTACCAGTTCATCTAATGTCTGCGTTTCTCGCTCTGTCACAAACTGAATGATCATTGGAAGATTCACTCCTGTTACTGTTTCAACGTTTTCTTTCCTCAAAGCAATTTTTGTTGCCAGGTTGGAAGGTGTTCCTCCAAACAGATCTGCCATGATCAAGACTCCTTCTTCCTGATCTAATTCGTCTACGTATTCTTCTAACATCTGCTCCCCTTTTTGAATATCATCCCCAGGGTTTAGGGTCCATGCTCTGCACTGACTTAATGGTCCTGCAAACATCTCTGCTCCTTTGATCAATTCAACACTTGAATTGCCGTGTGTTGCAATGATTAATCCGATCATCATACCTCCTCTCTTGGTCATCCATATTTCTATTTCGACACATTTTAATTTTTTGTTTTTCACATCTTACACTTTTTTATAAAGCAAGATCCGTGCCAACTTTTTATTTTTTTGCAAAATAAAAAAAGCACATATTCATTTTTTCGCATAAATACGTGCTTTTTTCATCTTAAAATTTTTAATTATTTTCTGTCAGATAATAGATCATCAAGATCTCCCTCTCATTCAGCGACACATTGTACTTGTTTTCTATGACACTAAAACTCTCTTTTAAATTTTTTATGAAGCTTTCCCGACACTTCAGATCATCTGTCATATCTTCCTGTGGCAGCCTTCCTTTTTCAAGTATCAATCGTTCTACCATGACACACATATGAATATACAGCATCTTTTTTTGATCGATCGAATAAGTTGTATCTTCTAAAATCTCCAGCTTGCTGACAGTTTCTTCGACATCTCCCATGATCTTATCTGGATTCAGGATCGTAAGCTGCCCGATCAGATTCTTTATTGTAAAGCTCCTTCGACATCATCTTTTATGTCTTCTGAAATATCAAGTAATGATCCCATATCAACAAAGATCAACAACCCTTTGGAGGTATTCGTATTTTTGAGATATCGCTTAATACGTTTTACTACATCTTTCTTTGGCGTATCATATTCCATATCAAAAGCTTCAAATATATAAGTTTCAAATACCTTATTGACAGTACTTGTAATACTAGATGCCGTCGCTGGTCCATGTGATACGATGATCGCATTTGTATAATCCATCTCATCCCTTGCAATACTGTAAAAATATAACATCGCAAACATCCTTACAAACCATGGATTTGTCTCATAATCTACTGCCTGATGAAGCATCTCATAGAAAATAAGTCCCATCTTATAATAACGGTACATCACTCTCTGCAATTGTTTTGCCAGATGTTCGTATTTCCTGTCGTCTGTATGCTTATTCTGATTATTCAGTACATAAAGCATCTTTACAAATACCATTTCCATCACACCACTGTATTTGAGACCGTAATTATCTTGAAGATAGATCAAAATATTTCTCACTGCCTGTGTATACAGATTCTGCACATATGGGTGAATTTCCTGATCGATCACGATATCTTCGATTCGATTCACTTCATCATAAATGATCTTTCGAAACTTAATGGTTGATATATCTTTCTCAAGATATTCTTGGATCAGATCATTGATCACTTTCTCCGAAAAATCCACATCCGCCTGTTCTGTCATAGAAATCTTCCACACTGCGTCCTGATCTGGTGACACTTCGATCATTTCATTGATATATGGAATTGATTCTCCATTTCCATGAAGTAATGTATCGGAAGACAGGTGGCTTAAATTAAGAGGTATCACTTCCTGTCCTTTACTTCTTTCATTGTATGCCTTTGCACAGGATAATCGAATGATATTTTTTAACGTTCCAATATTGCCTTTTCCTTGGAATGTCAGCAATCGATTGATCACATTACTGCTCACCTGAAATGTAGTATTCATCGTTTTGGATTCCTGATGGATCAAAAACAAGATCAATTCATACTTCTCTTCCAAAGTTCTTTCCTGAAAATCTGGCAGCACTACATCTACTGGAATTCTTCTTAGAAATGTATCCAGCATAGTTTCTCTGCCTTCTGTTGTTGCAAAGATCAGTCGAACATTCAATTCACAATTTTGTCCACTGTCTCCCATTCTGGAAATGATCCCTTTATCCATATATCGAAATAACTTTTCCTGTCCTTCTGGCGATAGGCGATGAACTTCATCCAAAAACAGATACCCTTTGTCTGCTTCTTCGATCAGGCCTTTTGTATCCTTATTGGCCCCTGTAAACGCTCCTTTTTTGTATCCAAATAAGACAGACGATAATAATTCTTTATTATTCGCATAATCCGCACAGTTTAATACAACAAAAGGGGCATCCTCTGGAATTGTTCCAATGAATTTTGCATATTGGTAGATGTACTCTGCCAAAAGACTTTTTCCAACTCCACTTGATCCAAATAATAAAATCGGCATACCCTTGTTTGGATAACCTGCCGATAACTTACACTTCTCTACTGCGTCTTTTAAACTTTGATCTGCTCCAATAAATGTTGTAAATGGATCCTCTGATAATTGATCTTCTGGTTGTATGTAAGAAAATATAACCGGCCGTGTTTTCTCTTTCTGGACAATTCCTTCTCTTACAAACTCGTTTAAAATTCCACTCGCTGTGTTTCTCTGAATATTTAATTGTACTGCAATACTCTCCGCCGTTTGATGATTCTTACATTCCTTCAACAATTTCAGAATACGATCCTTATTATTTTCTTTTGCCATACTTTTCTTATCCTTTCTTATTTCGTACTCCAAGTCTCGTCTTCTTTGTTGTTCTTAAATATATACAATTCTTATTCTCATCATACCACACATGATCGGCAATTTGTTAAAATATTTGCCACTTGAATATTATTATGTTAAAAAAGGAACTGCATGATCCATTTGCAGTTCCTTCTATTATCATTCTACCATTTATAGTGATGCAGCTGTCCTTCCATCTGAAATGCCTTAAATCCCTGATGTCTCAGCACTTCATAGGCAACGATCGCTACAGAATTAGATAAATTTAATGACCGGATATGTGGCAGCATTGGGATTCTTATAGAAGTCTCTTCATAATTCAATAAGATTTCTTCTGGAATTCCAGCGCTTTCTTTTCCAAACATGATATATACATCTTCGTCATCTTCATATGCTGGTGCCGAATATACATGTTTTGCTTTTGTTGTTGCCATGTAAATCTTGGGATCATTGTTCTTCTCTAGAAAATCCTCAAAATTGATATATGTACGTACATCTAATTTGTCCCAATAATCAAGACCGGCTCTCTTGATCATCTTTTCGTTTAAACGAAATCCTAGTGGTTCGATCAGATGCAGAACAGCACCGCATGCCACGCAGGTTCTTCCGATATTTCCAGTGTTTGCCGGCATCTCCGGCTCATGTAATACTATGTGAAGCATTATTAACTCTCCAATCTCTTAACTTTTTATCTATTGCTTCTTTGGAAGATGATTGATAAATCGTTCCAAACGCCCTAAAGCTTCTTTTAGTTCTTCAATGGAATATGCATAGGAAACTCTGAGATATCCTTCTCCACAGGCTCCGAAAGCAGATCCAGGAACGATTGCTACTTTCTCTTCATTTAACAGTTTTGTTGCAAATTCTTCAGATGTCATGCCAAATTTCTTAATAGATGGAAAGATGTAAAAGGCACCTTCTGGTTCAAAACATTCGATTCCCATTCGTTGAAACTCATGTACCAAAAATCGTCTGCGCTGATTGTATGCAGTCCTCATCTCTTCGACTTCATCATCACAGGAACGCATCGCTTCGATCGCTGCATACTGACTAGTCGTCGGCGCTGCCATGATACAGAACTGATGAACCTTGACCATCTGTTTCATCATGTACCTTGGTGCTGCAACATAACCAAGTCTCCATCCAGTCATTGCAAATGCCTTGGAAAATCCATTGATCACGATCGATCTGTCTTTCATCTCTGGCAAGGATGCGATACTGACGTGATCTCTTCCATAGGTAAGTTCTGAATAAATCTCATCAGAAATTACAACAATATCATGTTCTTTTGCAAACTCTGCGATTGGTTCTAACTCTTCTTTTGTCATGATCGCACCCGTTGGATTGTTTGGAAATGAAATGATCATTGCTTTTGTTTTATCTGTGACAGCAGCTTCTAACTGCTCTTTTTTAAGCTTAAATTTATCTTCTTCCTTAAGACTTACGATCACAGGAGTTCCACCTGCCATAACAACACATGCCACATAAGAAACGAAACATGGCTGTACAACGATGACTTCATCTCCTGGATCAAGGATTGTACGCATCGCAATATCAATCCCTTCACTCCCGCCAACGGTCACTGTGATCTCATGATTTGGATCATAGACCAATTCGTATTTTCTTTCTAAATATTCACTGATCTCATAGCGCAGCTCCTTTAACCCTGCATTCGATGTATAAAAGGTTCTGCCCCGCTCCAATGAGTAAATTCCTTCTTCCCTGACTCTCCATGGTGTATCAAAATCCGGTTCCCCTACACCTAAGGAAATGGCATCCGGCATCTCGCTTACAATGTCAAAAAACTTGCGGATTCCGGATGGTTCCAGACTTACAACTCTCTTTGATAAAAAATCTCTCATTATGGAGTCACCGCCTGTCTCTCATCCACTTTCTTTGCTTCAAGAACAGTTCCATGATCTTTATATTTCTTCAATACAAAATGTGTTACTGTACTGACAACAGATTCCAGTGGTGCTAATTTGGATGATGTGAACATAGAGATCTCTTTCATCGTCTTTCCTTCTAACATAACCATGAAATCATATCCCCCAGACATCAGATAAACGGCTTTTACTTCTGGGAAATTATAAATACGTTCTGCAATGCGGTCGAATCCCTGACCTCTTTGTGGTGTTACTTTTACCTCGATCATCGCTGTCAGTTGATCCTTGCTTGTATTGTCCCAGTTGATCAAAGTATGATACCCACAGATGATATGTTCTTTTTCCATATCTGCGATCTCATTGGCGACTTCCGTCTCCGCGACATCTAGCATCACCGCCAGATCATGGATCGCTAAACGACTGTTTTTCTCGATCAATTTTAAAATCAGTTCTCTCAATTCTGTGTTCATACTGTTTCCTCCATTTTTCTCTCTGAAAATTATCTGCGATTATTTTCAGAATATATTTTATATAACTCGTCCTGTCTAGGTGCCTCCAGATTCGCTGCCTTTCCCTGACGATAGATTACTTTATCTCTGGAATCTGTTGTATGACCAATAATGGTTGCTTTGATGCCTGCCTGTTCCAGTTCATTGACTAATGTTCTTCCATGATCTGTTGTGATCAGCATAGATCCACTTGAGATCAATTGATATGGGTTCAGATCATATCGTTCACAAAATTCGATCGTATGTTGTCTTAATGGAATATCTTCAATGCAAACCTCCACCCCGACACCAGATGCTTTGGAAATCTCCCATAAAGCACCATAAACTCCGCTTTCGGTGATATCATGCATACAAGATGCATATTTTCTGGCGATCAGACCTTCTGGCACGACAGAGATATCATCTAGAAATGCCTTTGCATCATCAATAAATGTATCAGAAAACCATTCTTTTAACTCGTCTTCTTTTTCATTTGCGATGATTCCCGTTCCTTCCATACCAAGATATTTTGTGACTACGATATCCTGACCTGGTTTCGCCCCGCCAGATAGGATCAATTCATCTTCTTTCACTTTTCCAATCCCTGTCACAGATAATACTGGCTGCGTAACCGCTGCCGTAATCTCTGTATGGCCGCCTAATACCATGATATTTAATTTCTCACACTCTGCATTGATCTGCTGCATCATCTTCTTGATCTGTGCTTCCTTGATCATTGGTGGCAGAAGTGCTGTCACCATAAGTCCGATCGTCTCAGCTCCTGCGGATGCAAGATCGTTGGCAGTTACATGAACTGCCAGACGTCCGATCTCTTTTACCGTGCCTGTGATCGGATCTGTTGATGTGACAAATACTTCTCCTTCCTGAAGTTTCAATGCCGCACAATCTTCCCCGATTCCAGGTCCTACTAAGACTTCATCTCTCCTTGTATGCAATTGCTCAAACACAACTTTCTGCAATGCAGATTCTGATAATTTTCCTATTTTCATCCTTAATTTCCTGTGCTTCCCTGAGATTTCACAGCCGCTGATCTCTTCGCTGTTGTAGACTTCTGTGCTGCCGTTGTAGATTTCTGTGCTGCTGTTGTTGTCTCAGACTTCTGTGCTGTTGTTTCTTTTGAATCTTTTTTCTTATCCTTTTTATCGTCTTTTTTATCTTCCGCTTTCTTTGTTCCTACACGATAAACCGTTGGTGTTGACATATATGTGGAAGTATTAAATACCTTTTTGGATACCTGTTTACCATTGATCTTCACGATCTTCCAAAGTCTTGCACTGTATCCTGTATGTCCATAGCTTTCCAAAACTTTCTGTCCTTCGGCAAGCGTATTATCGCTAACTGTACTTTCAGAACTTTCTTTTACCTGTGTTGTCTCAGATAAGAATTCTACTGTACGTTTTGGATCTTTTTTCTTTCCATAGACCGTAAATGTGATCGTTGAACCATTTGCTTTTCCTTCAATATAGATTGGCGTATCAAACGTATTCTTAAACTTCATATCTTTATGAGTTCCTGCGATCGCTGCATCTGCAGATCTTGGCACATAATGTACGGTCATGGAATGTGGAAAACGTTCTACGATCTTTAATTCTGCACGGATAACTGCATTATACAAAGTAGTAGATACCTGGCAGATTCCACCACCATATGTCTGAACCGTCTGTCCATTTTCATAGGAACCTGCGAGTGCATATCCATTTTCTTTTGTAAATGGTGATACGGTTTTATATACAGATAATGTCTCTCCTGGATAAACCATGCTTCCATTGATCTTACTTGCACCATTAGCAACATTTACTTTACGACCATATGGAGATCCACCGTATTCGGTTGTATAAGTTCCAAGTACATCTTTGATCTCTGCCATATCTTTTGATGTATATTTTGCTTTTTTCTTTACAACATCCAGTTCAAATTGATGTTTCTCAGCTTCAACTGCTTTTTTGAAATTCGCAAATGTTTCATTCATATTTAATGTATAACCTGTCTTTTCTTTGATCACGACAAATTTGCCATCCTTACGTTTCACACTTGCATTTCTTGGTTCTGAAACAATCTTCTTTGTTGCTTTTTTTACATTCTTTTCAAACTTCGCTTTATCATATTTGCGATAAACCGAAAGTTTATGTTTCTTCTCTTTTACATCGGAATACTTTGTAAAAATACTTCCGCTTCTCCCAAGTGCATAAGCTTCTTCCACTGTCTTGTCTGCCTCAGCGAATGCTCCAAGATCTTCGATCTTGGCACTTGATCTTTCATCGTCTACATAAAGTGTGATCTTTTCCTGATGAATCTCCTTCATATGAGATTCAATCGCATCTTTTGCTTCTGATCTTGTCATTCCACCAATAGAAATTCCCTCACATGAAACCCCTTTTATGATCTTTCCATCTTTTACTGCACTGCTCACCTTATGGTTTAGGTAAAAAGTTCCACCTGCTGCCAAAATAACGATCACTGCAACCGCAATGATAATTTTTTTCTTCATCGTCTCTTCCTTCTTCCTCTCCAAATTCATTCTTACATCATCAAATATCCTGCTACCATTGTTCCAACCATCACAATGATC
>OKTU01000812.1_pt1 | contig 16858 bp, 15 predicted proteins | sample 1606311 | NCBI WGS metagenome assembly OKTU01 (sample SAMEA3879557, study PRJEB24766) | human gut metagenome | biome: human-associated habitat; feature: feces | place: USA | collected 1985/1987
CAGGGCTGGGGACCGCAGCGTCACAACTGCGGCGAGCGCACCGCGCGCGGCTCGACGATACTGGCCACGCTGACGGGTAACGTTGGGGTGAAAGGCGGCTGGGCAGCAGGCTATGGAGGCTGCGCAAACCGCAAATTTGCGGCCGGGCCAGAGATGCCGGACAACCCGGTCAAAGCCAAAATTTCGGTCATGAACTGGGTGCAGGCTGCTGATGATGCTTCTAAGGTAACCGCGGAAGATGGCCTGAAGGATGCTGAGAAGCTGGACAGCAATATCCGCATCCTGTTCTCGCTGGCGGGCAATTATCTGGCTAACCAGAACCCGGATCTTCATCAGGCAACCCGTGTCCTGGAAGACGAGTCGAAAATCGAGTTTATCGTCGCAAGCGATCTGTTTATGACGCCTAGCGCCAGATACGCCGACCTCCTTTTGCCGGAAACCAGCTTTATGGAACGCTGGAATATCGGCGAAACCTGGGGCACGGCAAGCTATCTGATCCTGTCAGAAAAGCTCATTGAACCTGAATTTGAACGCCGTTCAGACTACGACTGGCTGCGGGAGGTCGCTGCTAAGCTTGGCGTCGAGCCAGCGTTCAGCGAGGGCCGTGACGAAAAAGCGTGGATTGAGCACATCTGGGAGCAGACGCGGCTGTCCATGCCGGATGAAAACCTGCCGGACTTCGCGACGCTACAGAAGACGCGTCAGCATCTTTTCAAAAGCGCGCCGTACGTTGCCTTTGAAGACAACATTCGCGATCCGCAGAATCATCCGTTCCCGACGCCGTCCGGAAAAATTGAGATCTTCTCGAAGCGTCTGTACGACATGCATCACCCGGAAATTCCGGCGCTGTCGCACTACGTGCCTGCCCATGAAGGGCCGGAAGACGAGCTGGCGAAAACCTTCCCGCTCCAGCTGATCACCTGGAAAGGGAAAAACCGCGCTAACTCCACCCAGTACGCCAACCCGTGGTTAATTGAGGCGCAGCAGCAAAAGCTGTGGATCAACCCGCAGGATGCGCAAAAGCGCGGCATTGCGCAGGGGGATACCGTGCGTATTCATAACGCGCGCGGCATTTGCGAGATCCCGGCGGAGGTCACGCCGCGCATCATTCCAGGCGTGGTGGCCATGCAGGCAGGCGCCTGGTGGCAGCCGGACGAGCAGGGTATCGATAAAGGCGGCTGCGCGAACGTGCTCAGTTCCGCCCGTATTACCGCGCTTGCGAAAGGGAATTCCCATCAAACCATGCTGGTGGAGGTAGCTAAAGCATGAGTCAGTTTAAACATTACGCACCGGTGAGCGACAAACAGCTGGGTTTTTATATCGACTCTTCTCGCTGCTCGGGCTGCAAGGCATGCCAGGTGGCGTGCAAAGATAAAAACAACCTTGAGGTCGGACGTCGTTTCCGTCGCGTTTATGAAGTCAATGGCGGGAATTTCATCCCAACCGGGCAGGGCGGCGTCAGCAACAATGTGTTTGCCTACACGCTCTCTATTTCCTGTAACCACTGTGCAGACCCAATCTGCACTAAAAACTGTCCGACCACGGCGATGCACAAGCGTCCGGGAGACGGCATTGTGCGCGTTGATACTGATAAGTGCGTCGGCTGCGGCTACTGCGCGTGGTCTTGCCCTTACGGCGCGCCACAGCTCAACGAGCAGACCGGGCAGATGTCCAAATGTGATTTCTGCGTGGATCTCCAGGCGAAGGGAGAGCAGCCCGTCTGTGTGGCAACCTGTCCACTCGAAGCGATTAAATTCGGGCCGATTGATGAACTGCGGGCGAAGTATGGTGCGGTCTGTGATGTGAAAGGCTTGCCTGATTCCTCCATCACCAAACCAAACCTGGTGATCAAAGCGCATCAGGGCGCAGAGAAAGAGGGGAAACGTCATGCATGAGTTACCGCTGCTGATTTTTACGCTGTTCCTGCAAGGATCGGTTGGCGTTACGCTGTGGCTGGCGTTCGGAAGCACGCAACGTAGCGCGCTGCTGCCGGCTGCCGGAGCGTTTGTGCTGGCGAGCCTGGGGCTGCTTGCCTCCGCGCTGCACATGGGCTATCCGCTTAATGCTTTTAACGCGCTGCGCCACGTATCCAGCTCCTGGCTGAGCCGTGAGATTATCTTTGCCAGTCTTTATCTTGCGGCACTTGGCCTCGCAACGCTGCTGATGTTTGTCAAAAAGCCTGGCTGGAAGCCACTGCTGGTTGTGGCAGGTCTTGTCGGGCTGGTGGATGTGTTCTGCATGGCGCAGATCTACATGCACGCATCCGTGGTGACATGGCAGCATGTTAACACTCTGGTGCTGTTTATCGGTTCGGTGGGGATTATCGGTTCAGCCTGCATGGCCGTTGGGACGCGTTCCCAGTCAACCGTGCGTGCGGCGGTTGTCATTATCACGCTGCTGGTGCTTGTGCGTCTGGTGATGCAGCCCGTCTGGCTGGCAGATATTACGGCTATGGACCACACCGTGGTGACGTTCCCTCACGCATCGCTACAGATGCTGGAGCAACTGCGAACCGTTCATCTGCTGAGCTGGTGCGTATCCGTTGCGGGTATGCTGTGCTTTGCTGCGGGCGGCTTAAAAGCGGCGCGAGGCACAATGCTGTTGGGCAGCGCCTTGCTAATTGTGGGTGAGCTGATGCTGCGCTTTGTTTTCTTCAGTATTGGCTGATGGGAGGATTAACCTTTGCCCCGGCGATGGACGTGACGCATGCGTGCGTGCGTCGTCGTTTTCGCCACTCTTCCTGCCTCGCCTGCGCGGACGTCTGTCCCGTGCAGGCTTTTTCTTTTACCGACACCGGCGTCTCGGTTGATGACAGCCGCTGTATTGAATGCGGTGACTGCCTGTTCGTCTGCCCCGCTGGGGCCATCACCGGCATCACGCCGCGAAAACGCTTTCTGAGTGGCGATACGCTTGTTGGGCCGTTTACTGACCGTGCGCCAGGGGTGAATGAGCTTCTGCTGTGGCACGCGCAGTACCACGTTCGTTTTATCAGTATCGACGCGGAGCAGAATCCTGACTGGTTGCTGGCGATTGCCCGGCTGAATCTGGCGCTTCGTCGACGCGGCGAAGCGGCGTGGGCGTTTAAACATATACCCGTCAACGAGGTTAATACCGCCCGGCGTGCGCTGATGCACGTTCCCCGTGAGGATGTCCGGGTCTGTAGCGTCGTGCCCGGTCAGCGTGAGCTGCGCAGGGCGTTTTCTGCGTTTAGCGAGGCAGAGATAACTCTCGATACCGAATCCTGCGTACTCTGCGGCGCGTGCTGGCGGAGTTGTACGGAAAACGCGATTCGGTTTGAGAACGCTGAACTGGTCGTGGAAACCGGACGCTGTACGGGGTGCGGCGGCTGCGAAGCGGTATGCCAGCATGCGGCGATAAACGTGACGCAAACAGAAGGAACAGCGAAAAGCGTGACCATACCGGCATATGAAGCCGTTTGCCTGACGTGCCACCGTCATTTCTGGTCATTTACGTCTGATGAAAAGCAGTGTCCGCTCTGTTTTCATCATCAACACGGTATGCGAAATACGAGCTGTTGCTAATCTTCGTCTCATTTTAAAAAAATGTTATGCATAACCATAGGCAATGGCGCTATTGCTCTTTATAATCCGCGCCACACCATACTCAGGTATGCAAAAACAACAGAACATTTTACAGAGGTTATCAATGGCTATTGAACGTACTTTTTCCATCATCAAACCAAACGCGGTGGCAAAAAACGTTATTGGCAGCATCTTCGCTCGCTTTGAATCAGCAGGGTTTAAGATCGTTGGCACCAAAATGCTGCACCTGACCGTTGAGCAGGCTCGCGGTTTCTACGCTGAGCACGAAGGTCGCCCATTCTTTGACGGTCTGGTCGAGTTCATGACTTCTGGCCCAATCGTGGTATCCGTACTGGAATGCGAAAACGCGGTACAGCGTCACCGCGATCTGCTGGGTGCAACCAACCCGGACAACGCACTGGCAGGTACTCTGCGCGCCGACTACGCAGACAGCTTCACCGAGAACGGCACCCACGGTTCCGACTCTGTTGAATCTGCTGCGCGCGAAATCGCGTTCTTCTTCGCTGAAGGCGAAGTGTGCCCGCGCACTCGCTAATAATTTCGTAAATGCCGCGAGCAAACGTGGCATCCCTGCGCCAGACTTTGTACAATGCAACGCCCCGGACGAGCAGACTGCTTACCGGGGCGTTTCTTTTCAACCCACCAAGGGCCACAACGTGTAACAACGAGGCCGGAAAAAATTATGTCTGAATTAGTGAATACCTCCGAAGTCGCCATTCCTGCGGTTCCCAATAAAAATGGAAAAATTAACCTGCTGGACCTGAACCGTCAGCAGATGCGCGAGTTCTTTAAAGAGATGGGCGAGAAGCCGTTTCGTGCCGATCAGGTCATGAAATGGATGTACCACTATTGCAGCGACAACTTTGATGACATGACGGACATCAACAAAGTGCTGCGCAATAAGCTTAAAGAAGTGGCTGAAATCCGCGCACCGGAAGTGGTGGAAGAGCAGCGCTCTTCAGATGGCACCATCAAGTGGGCCATTGCCGTTGGCGATCAGCGCGTTGAAACCGTGTATATCCCGGAAGACGATCGCGCCACGCTGTGCGTCTCTTCTCAGGTGGGCTGTGCGCTGGAGTGCAAATTCTGCTCTACGGCGCAGCAGGGCTTTAACCGTAACCTGCGCGTGTCGGAAATCATCGGCCAGGTCTGGCGTGCCGCGAAAATCGTGGGCGCGGCGAAAGTCACCGGTACACGTCCAATCACCAACGTGGTGATGATGGGGATGGGTGAACCGCTGCTCAACCTGACCAACGTCGTTCCGGCGATGGAAATTATGCTCGACGATTTCGGTTTTGGTCTGTCCAAGCGCCGCGTTACGCTCTCTACTTCCGGCGTGGTGCCTGCGCTGGACAAACTGGGTGACATGATTGACGTTGCGCTGGCCATCTCTCTTCACGCGCCAAACGACGCCATCCGTGACGAAATTGTGCCGATCAACAAAAAGTACAATATCGAAACCTTCCTGGCTGGCGTGCGCCGTTACCTGGAGAAATCCAACGCTAACCAGGGCCGCGTGACCATTGAATACGTGATGCTGGATCATGTTAACGACGGTACCGAGCATGCACATGAGCTGGCTGAACTGCTTAAAGATACGCCATGCAAGATCAACCTGATCCCATGGAACCCGTTCCCGGGCGCGCCGTATGGCCGTAGCTCGAACAGCCGTATCGATCGCTTCTCAAAAGTGCTGATGGAGTATGGTTTCACCACCATCGTACGTAAAACGCGTGGCGACGATATCGACGCAGCCTGTGGCCAGCTGGCGGGTGACGTTATTGACCGTACCAAGCGTACGCTGCGTAAGCGTATGCAGGGTGAGTCAATCGCGGTTAAAACCGTTTGATTATTATGCAGACACGGCGCATTTTTTGCGCCGTGAAGCATTAATTTACTGAATATTCAGTCACAATCATCACGACTGATTAATAATTACGGTGCGTTTCATACGACTTTCGGGCAGTATGTAACGACGTAACAACAGTTTAGCGTGAAGGCCTGCCAGCGCTGTCATCTGCGGCCCGACAGTCTTATACTGTTTGTTCCAGGTTAACTGACCTAAAGTTTCGCGGTGCGGGTGGCATTGTGACTCACCGGCACCTGAACCCTTATTTTCACGTACCAGTAGTTGTAGCGAATGAATACTGAAGCCACTCACGATCAAAATGCAGCACTCTCCACTGGCGTTCGTCTTCGCAACGCCCGTGAACAACTCGGACTTAGCCAGCAAGCCGTTGCAGAACGCTTGTGCCTGAAGGTTTCCACCGTTCGCGATATTGAAGAAGATAAGGCACCCGCCGATCTGGCTTCAACGTTTCTGCGCGGTTATATCCGTTCTTACGCCAAACTGGTTCATATCCCTGAAGACGAATTACTGCCGATGATGGAGAAGCAGGCGCCTGTGCGTGCGGCAAAAGTTGCGCCGATGCAAAGCTTCTCTCTGGGTAAACGTCGTAAAAAACGCGATGGCTGGCTGATGAGCTTTACCTGGCTGGTCCTGTTTGTGGTTGTCGGCCTGACGGGCGCATGGTGGTGGCAAAACCACAAAGCGCAGCAGGAAGAGATCACCACCATGGCCGATCAGTCCTCCGCTGAGCTTAATCAGTCTGGTAATAACGGCGCGCAAAGCGTGCCGTTGAGCACCGAAGGGGCGACCTCCAGCGAACCTCAGTCGGCAGCAAGCAGCACGCCTGCAACCGAGCCAGCGGCGACGCCAGAATCGACGGCGAATACCGCGCCAGCTACCCAGGCCCAGGATCAGAACGCGGTCGTATCACCTTCTCAGGCCAATGTTGATACCGCCCCTGCGGCAACGGCACCGGCAGAGAACACCGCGGCGTCACTGCCAACTGACCCGGCTGGCACGGCGGCACCTGCCGTTGACCCGAATGCGCTGGTGATGAATTTCACGGCTGATTGCTGGCTGGAAGTGACTGACGCGACAGGTAAAAAGCTGTTCAGCGGCCTGCAACGTAAAGATGGCACGTTAAATCTAACGGGCCAGGCACCTTACAAGCTTAAAATCGGCGCACCGGCAGCGGTACAGATCCAGTATCAAGGAAAACCTGTCGATCTGAGCCGCTTTATCAGAACTAACCAGGTTGCGCGTCTTACCGTTAATGCCGAACAATCAGCAGCACAGTAACAGACGGGCAATGCGGGAGATTTTACATGCATAACCAGGCTCCTATTCAACGTAGAAAATCGAAACGGATTTACGTTGGGAACGTGCCAATCGGCGATGGGGCGCCTATCGCCGTCCAGTCGATGACCAATACGCGTACTACGGATGTAGAAGCGACGGTCAATCAAATCAAAGCATTAGAACGCGTCGGCGCGGACATTGTTCGCGTCTCTGTGCCTACCATGGACGCCGCCGAGGCGTTCAAACTGATCAAGCAGCAGGTGAGTGTTCCGCTGGTTGCCGATATTCACTTCGATTACCGTATCGCGCTGAAAGTCGCTGAATACGGTGTCGATTGTCTGCGTATTAACCCAGGCAACATCGGCAACGAAGAGCGCATTCGCATGGTGGTTGACTGCGCCCGCGACAAAAACATTCCAATCCGTATCGGCGTAAACGCTGGCTCTCTGGAAAAAGATCTCCAGGAAAAGTACGGTGAGCCGACGCCGCAGGCGCTGCTCGAATCCGCCATGCGTCACGTCGATCATCTGGATCGCCTTAACTTCGATCAGTTCAAAGTGAGCGTCAAAGCGTCTGACGTCTTCTTGGCCGTTGAATCGTATCGTCTGCTGGCAAAACAGATCGATCAGCCGCTGCACCTTGGCATCACCGAGGCGGGCGGTCTGCGCAGCGGTTCGGTAAAATCGGCGATTGGTCTCGGCCTGCTGCTCTCTGAAGGCATCGGCGACACGTTACGCGTCTCCCTGGCCGCCGATCCGGTGGAAGAGATCAAAGTCGGATTCGACATCCTGAAATCACTGCGTATCCGCGCGCGTGGGATCAACTTCATCGCCTGCCCAACCTGTTCACGTCAGGAGTTTGACGTGATCGGCACCGTGAATGCTCTGGAGCAGCGCCTGGAAGACATCATCACCCCGATGGACGTTTCCATCATCGGCTGCGTGGTGAACGGTCCGGGTGAAGCGCTGGTGTCCACGCTGGGCGTGACCGGCGGTAACAAGAAAAGTGGTCTCTATGAGGATGGCGTTCGTAAAGATCGTCTGGATAATAGTGATATGATCGACCAGCTCGAAGCCCGCATTCGTGCAAAAGCGACGATGATGGACGAAGCGCAGCGCATCAGCGTTCAGCAGGTTGAAAAATAACGTGATGGGAAGCAGGCTGCTTCCCATGTATGATTGAACCCATTCTTTGGGTTCTTTTTTGTATATAGAAAGAGAATAAACGTGGCAAAAAACATTCAAGCCATCCGCGGCATGAACGATTATCTGCCTGGCGAAACCGCCATCTGGCAGCGCATTGAAGGCACACTGAAGCAGGTGCTCGGCAGCTACGGTTACAGCGAAATTCGTTTGCCGATTGTAGAGCAGACCCCGTTATTCAAACGCGCGATCGGCGAAGTAACCGACGTGGTTGAAAAAGAGATGTATACCTTTGAGGACCGCAACGGCGACAGCCTGACCCTGCGTCCTGAGGGGACGGCGGGTTGCGTACGCGCCGGCATCGAACATGGTCTCCTGTACAATCAGGAGCAGCGCCTGTGGTATATCGGCCCGATGTTCCGCCACGAACGTCCGCAAAAAGGCCGCTACCGTCAGTTCAACCAGCTTGGCGTGGAAGTGTTTGGTCTGCAAGGACCAGATATCGATGCCGAACTGATTATGCTGACTGCCCGCTGGTGGCGTGCGCTCGGTATTTCTGAACACGTATCCCTGGAGCTGAACTCTATCGGTTCTCTGGAAGCGCGTGCGAACTATCGCGATGCGCTGGTGGCGTTCCTGGAACAGCACAAAGAGAAGCTCGACGAAGACTGTAAGCGTCGTATGTACAGCAACCCGCTGCGCGTACTCGATTCCAAAAATCCTGACGTACAGGCGCTGCTGAACGATGCGCCAGCGCTGGGTGACTACCTGGATGAGGATTCTCGCGAACACTTTGCCGGCCTGTGCAAGCTGCTTGAAGCGGCGGGCATTGCTTATACCGTTAACCAGCGTCTGGTGCGCGGTCTGGACTACTACAACCGCACCGTATTTGAGTGGGTCACCACCAGCCTCGGTTCGCAGGGCACCGTCTGTGCTGGCGGTCGTTATGACGGTCTGGTCGAGCAACTGGGTGGTCGCGCAGCACCGGCAGTAGGCTTCGCGATGGGCCTTGAGCGACTTGTTTTGCTGGTTCAGGCAGTTAATCCGGAATTTAAAGCCGATCCTGTTGTCGATATATACCTGGTGGCCTCAGGTGCGGATACGCAGTCTGCGGCAATGCAGCTTGCCGAACGCGTGCGCGATGCGCTGCCGGACGTTAAGCTGATGACCAACCACGGCGGCGGCAACTTTAAAAAACAGTTTGCTCGTGCCGATAAGTGGGGCGCAAGTATCGCACTGGTGCTGGGTGAGTCCGAAGTGGCCAACGGCGAAGTGGTAGTTAAAGACCTGCGCTCTGGTGAGCAAACTACGGTAACGCAGGATGGCGTTGCGGCGCACTTGCGCACTCTATTGGGCTAAGGAGAAGGACTGCGTGGAAATTTACGAGAACGAACACGACCAGGTTGATGCGGTTAAACGCTTCTTTGCTGAAAACGGCAAGGCACTGGTTGTAGGGGTTATTTTAGGTGTTGGTGCGCTGGTAGGCTGGCGTTACTGGAACAATCATCAGGCTGACTCTGCTCGCGGTTCGTCCCTGAACTACGAAAATACCGTTAGCGCAATCCGTGCCGATCAGCCGCAAACGCTGACGGCTGCGGAGAAATTTGCCGCTGACAACAAAAACACCTACGGCGCGCTGGCTGCGCTGGAAGTGGCTCAGCAGTATGTTGATAAAAACGAACTGGACAAAGCCGCTGCGCAACTGTCTCAGGGGCTTGCTGCTGCCAGTGACGATAATCTGAAAGCGGTGATCAATCTGCGTCTGGCGCGTATCCAGGTTCAGCAGAAAAAAGCCGACGACGCGCTCAAAACGCTTGATACCATCAAAGGCGAAGGCTTTGCCGCTATTGTTGCCGATCTTCGCGGTGAAGCACTGCTGAGTAAGGGTGATAAAGCGGGCGCGCGTAAAGCGTGGCAAGCTGGCGTGGATAGTAAAGCTTCACCTGCGCTGAGCGAAATGATGCAGATGAAAATAAATAATTTGTCCGTCTGAGAGGGACCCAATGCAATTGCGTAAATTACTTCTGCCAGGACTGCTTTCTGTTACGTTATTGAGTGGTTGTTCACTGTTCAGTGGCGAAGAAGACGTTGTTAAAATGTCCCCGCTGCCGACGGTTGAAAACCAGTTCACCCCATCCACCGCCTGGGACACTTCCGTAGGCGATGGTATTGGCGATTTTTATTCCAACCTGCACCCGGCATTTGCTGACGGCGTTGTCTATGCGGCCGATCGCAAAGGCACCGTTAAAGCGCTGAACGCTGATGACGGAAAAGAAGTATGGTCCATTAACCTGGCGGAAAAAGACGGCTGGTTCTCCCGTAAACCTGCACTGCTTTCTGGCGGCCTGACCGTTACTGGCGGTCACGTGTATGTGGGCAGCGAAAAAGCGCAGGTTTACGCGCTGAATGCCAGCGACGGTTCGGTTGCATGGCAGACCACCGTTGCCGGTGAATCCTTGTCGCGTCCGGTTGTCAGCGACGGCCTGGTGCTGATCCATACCAGCAACGGCCAGTTGCAGGCGCTGAACGAAGCCGATGGTCTGGTAAAATGGACGGTTAACCTGGATATGCCAGCGCTGTCTCTGCGTGGTGAATCTGCTCCGGCGACCGCATTTGGTGCCGCCATTGTGGGCGGTGACAACGGCCGTGTCAGTGCGGTACTGATGCAGCAGGGCCAGATGATCTGGCAGCAGCGTATTTCCCAGGCGACCGGTTCAACTGAAATCGACCGTCTGAGTGACGTGGACACCACGCCAGTTATCGTCGACGGTGTGGTTTACGCGCTGGCGTATAACGGCAATCTGACGGCGCTGGACCTGCGTAGCGGCCAGATCATGTGGAAACGTGAGCTGGGTTCCGTGAACGATTTCATCGTCGACGGCAACCGTATTTATATGGTGGATCAGAACGACCGCCTGCTGGCGCTGAGCACCGAAGGTGGCGTAACGCTGTGGACGCAAAGCGATCTGCTGCACCGTCTGCTGACCGCACCGGCACTGTATAACGGCAGCCTGGTGGTGGGCGACAGCGAAGGCTATATGCACTGGATCGATCCAGAGAATGGCCGCTTCGTGGCACAGCAGAAAGTGGATAGCTCAGGCTTCCTGACGGAGCCCGTTGTGGCTGACGGCAAACTGCTGATTCAGGCAAAAGACGGCACGCTGTACGCGATCACGCGTTAATTACACGGCGGTTGTAGTATACTAAACGGCTCCTGTTCACTCAGGAGCCGTTTTGACATTTTTAAAAACGCTGCGAAAGCGACGTTATTTTGAATTTTATGAGGCTTCAAACATGGTACCTGTGGTCGCGCTTGTCGGGCGCCCTAACGTTGGAAAATCCACTCTTTTTAACCGTTTAACACGCACCCGTGATGCGCTGGTTGCGGATTTCCCGGGGCTGACGCGTGACCGTAAGTACGGTCGTGCAGAGGTGGAAGGACGCGAGTTCATCTGTATCGATACCGGGGGTATTGACGGTACGGAAGACGGCGTAGAAACCCGCATGGCAGAGCAATCTCTGCTGGCTATCGAAGAAGGCGGCGCTATCGATGGCAGTCTGGAAGCCCTGCGCATGCTCTATGAGCTTGGTGTGCGCGCTATGACGCTGACCTGGAGTAACCGTAACGATATTGCCGACGGCGTCAACGAAGAATGCAGCGGCGGCGGTCTGACCACCTTTGGACGTCAGGTAGTTGCAGAAATGAACCGTCTGGGCATGCTGGTAGATGTTTCCCATATTGCTACAGCGGGCTTCTGGGATGTTATCGAAACTTCTACCAAACCGATCATTGCTACCCATTCCAATGCCAAAACACTTTGCAGTCATCCCCGTAATCTCAATGACGACCAGATCAAAGCAATCAATGCCAATGACGGCCTGATCGGTATCACCTTTGCCGGACAGTTCCTGGAAGAAGATTATAACAATGCCTGCATCGACAGTGTGTACCGCCATATCGATTATATGCTGAACCTTTTGGGCAATGACGACCACGTCGGTTTCGGCAGCGACTTCGACGGTATCAGTCACCCGCCTTATAATATCCATGGCGTACAGGATTACAAACCGCTGATAGAATACCTGCAAAGCAAAAACTACAGCGACAGTACCATTGAAAAAATCACACACAAAAACGTGTTGAACTTGCTCGGCAAAGTATTATAAATAATGATAGCAAACTAAAATGAACCGCTATGACCTTGATATGCCACAAGTAAGCCCCATAAAGAAAAGACCCATCAAAAGATGGGTCTTTTCTTTATGGTAATTTCAATATCGCAAAAAGTCTAACACAGATCAATAATGTACACAAATACCTCTGTATTTATTACTTACATCTATAGGCGATAATGGTAACTTTACCTTTTCCGGGATACTTTTTTATTTCATATTTTCTGGGGAATGCTTCTATTAGCTTCGGCAATTTAATAAACCCGAAAGTTCGCACATCAAAATCCGGTTTTACTCTTTTTATAAATTGTCCGGCTGAACTAACATTTACATAGCCTTCATCATCCTGGTACTTGTCAGATGCTATTTTTAATAAATTATGTATTACACTTATATCTTCTTTCGTAGAATCGACTGTAGCAGTTTCCAAGCATTCCTCTTCTATCTCTATTGCTTTTTCACTGCTTTCAGTTTTAGACTTTGCTGCTTTTATATTTTCGCCAAGGTTCTCCAGAAAAATAAATTCATCACAACTGTTTCTAAAAGCTTCCGGTGTTTTCTTTTCACCAACACCCATCACATATACTCCTGATTCATGCAAATTTATTGCCAAGGGAGTATAATCACTGTCGCTGGCAACGATAACAAATGCATCATAAATACCTTTATGCAGCAAATTCATTGTATCGATTACCAACGCCATATCAGTTGTATTTTTACCAGAAACATAGTCAAACTGCTGCTCCGCTTTTATCGCTAAACGTTTCAGCTCATTTTCCCAGTTTTTTAATGTATCTTTTCTCCAATTACCATACGCTCTTTTTACAACTATACGGCCATGTGTAGATATTTCCTGTATAACATCCTCCAACTTTGCCAACTGAGTATTATCTGCATCAATTAAAAGCGCGATTCTTTGCAAATTTTCCATAAACCCCTCCTTAACATTCTCAATATTCTTATAAGTAAATAACCATAAATCAGCTACTTATTCCCACTCGATAGTGGCGTTCGGTTTGGGCGACAAATCATAGCAGACGCGGTTGACGTTTTTGACTTCAGCCAAGATCCTGTTGGTGATTTTGTGCAGGATCGGCCAGTCCAGTTCTTCGATAGTTGCAGTCATAGCGTCAACGGTATTGATCGCACGGATGATCACCGGATACTCGAAGGTTCTGGCGTTATCGCGTACACCGACGGATTTAAAATCAGGTACAACGGTAAAATACTGCCATACTTTTTTATCTAATCCGGCATTGGCGAATTCTTCACGCAAAATAGCGTCAGCTTCACGCACTGCTTCCAGACGCTCTTTAGTTATAGCGCCCAGGCATCTTACGCCAAGTCCCGGTCCGGGGAACGGCTGACGGTAAACCATACTGTGCGGCAAACCCAGTTCGATACCGCAGGCACGTACCTCGTCTTTAAAAAGCTGATACAAAGGTTCAACCAGCTTGAACTGCAGATCTTCAGGCAGTCCTCCGACATTATGATGGCTTTTAACGCTCTTGGCTGTTTTAGTGCCGGATTCTACTACGTCAGGATAAATAGTGCCCTGTCCCAGGAATTCGATACCGTCCAGTTTACGTGCTTCTTCTTCAAAAACACGGATAAATTCGGCGCCGATGATTTTTCTTTTCGCTTCCGGATCAGCTACGCCAGCCAGTTTAGAGAGGAAACGTTCGCTGGCATCAACATAGACAAGATTAGCTTTCAGTTCGTCTCTGAAGACTCTGACGACGCTTTCAGACTCATCCTTACGCATCAGTCCATGGTTAACATGCACGCAGGTCAGCTGCGAGCCGATAGCTTTGATCAAAAGTGCTGCTACAACAGAAGAATCGACACCGCCGGACAAAGCCAGCAGAACTTTTTTATCGCCGACCTGTTTTTTGATCAGTTCGATCTGATCATTGATGAAATTTTTCATATTCCAGTTGGCTGTGGCATGACACTCATCAAAAACAAATTTTTTGAGCACTTCCAGCATAGCTGTATGTTCCGGCCAGGCAGGCAGATTTTCTACTTTAGCCAAAGTATGGCCGACAGACATTACCGGCACGCCAAACTGATAAACGGCTGCTTCCACGTCGATCGGCAGACCGTCGATAATATTGTTTTCTCCCCCGTTGATGATGATACCTTTAACATTAGGCAGCTCTTTCAGTTCTGCTGCTGTGATATCATGGGGTTTGATCTCGCTGTAAACACCCAATTCCCTTACGGCGCGAGCCACCATTGTGTTTTCGTGGCTGCCCAAATCTAAAATTACGATCATATCCTGCTGCATATCCATTCTCCTATCTGCAATAAAATTTTACACCAGCTTAGATATATTAATTGTAACATATTTAACGCCTGCTTCTCCACTAAATTATTGCAGAAAACTTAACTAAATTCATCTTGTGTCTGCATAAAATAAAACCGTACTGTTTTAGATCACAGCTACGGTTTTATTTGTTATCTAATATTTCATACCCTCATTACCATTCTCTGGGTATCTCATTAAAATGTCCGGCGATAAACATAGTCGTCGTAATAGCAGCCAGTAGATTATTTTGTTCGTCTGTCATTTCAGCCATAATGACCATAGTTGTCTGCCCATGGTGTTTGACCTGGCTTTTAACGATCGCCGTCCCAGTACCTGGCAGATTGCTGATAAAATTGATATTGACGCTCAATGTCTGCACAACCTCGCCGACACTGGCTCCGGTAATGCCCATAACTGCATCGGCTAATGCCGCCAAAGCACCACCGTGCACACCCAGCCAGTGATTGGTATGGATGTCAAAATCTATCGGCATCTTTACCGTCGCACCACCGCAGTGGATCTCATCGATCTCTATCTTCAGCAAATTCATAAACGCGCTGCTGCTCCAGATCTGTTTGATATGGGCAGCTACATCTGTTACTGTGTTCATTCAATCACCTCTTACTTATATATACATATTAACCAGCATCATATACAACGGTACGACAACAATACCTAAAAGCACCGTTAAAAAACTTAACGTCGCCGCATAAGCAGAATCCGCGCCATAATTTTTAGCTACAATAGCCATCTGTGTCATCGCCGGCATGGTCGCCTGCATAGTGAAAACCTGTGCTGACAGCGCCGTTACAGGCAGAAACGGTATCAGAACCAAAACACATACTGGACAAACCAGAAAACGTCCGGCAACGCCTAGCAGCAGATCTTTATCGAAACCGATTTCTCCCAACGGGATTTTACTCATCTCAATGCCAATAAAAACCAACGATAAAGGCGTCGTCAAATTACCTATATATTGGAAGCTGTTCATCAAAAAAGACGGCAGCCTGCAGTCCAGCAAGACTAAAATGATACCGACAATGAAGCCGGCCAGTGGCGGAGAAAAAATTTTCTTCAGTGCTGCCGGAGAAAAAAACGCTGGTTTATTCTTTGTATCACTCAGGGTATCCTGCACAATATTATGTACACCAAGTGTCCAGAAAAAGGTTGTATTGACCATATAATAAAGCATTACTGCCGGGATACTTTTTTCACCAAACAGAGCCAGGTTGACCGGCAGACCAATAAACATGGTATTAGCAATAAAAAAATTAGTACAGAAAATGCCGCGCCGTTCTTTTTTGATTTTAAAAACGTGAGCAGCTATTTTACCGACACCAAAAGCCAGCAGCATGGAACAGATCGGCAGCAGCAGATCAGGCGCCATGGCGACCAGTTTATTATGATCAAAATTTTTACTGATACTGACGATCATATAAAGAGGCAATGACACAGCAGTTACCAGCCTGGCGATCAATGCGCTGCTGTACTCGTCAAACCAGCCGCGTCTGCTTAACACAAAACCGATACCAATAATAAAAACTATACTGAAAATACCTTCCAGTGCTTTCAAAACAAATTCCATACCGCACCTCTTTTCTGGTTGTAACAGCAAAATAAGGCCCTTTTAGCGGGCCTTATTTTGCTTGATGGAGGAATGGCATAATCACACCTTCTATGCCGGAAGCAGTAAACATCTATCTAATCTTTCCCCTGCGACCTGTCCTAAATAATCGCAACGGGGAATTCCTTGTTTTCAACTAAATATAACGCAGCCGTAACAGACAACAGATCGGCACTGCCGCCGGGACTGATCCGTTCATTCCTGAAAAGTTCTTCACTTTCTGCCAGCAACCGGCGTCCAGAATCAGTAAAAATACTTCCCTGCGCCAAAATATCTCTGGCACGCTGCTGTACAAACGGCAGCTTCGCATAACCGCCGCGCCAGATGACATTAGAATCCTGCACAACCGTCATTAAATGAACCAAAGCATGAACCAAAGCATCGTTCAGTCCAGCGCCTTTGGCAAACGCTTCCTTTAAGCCAGGCAACCCGTTCTGTCGTACACTGGGAAATCCTGCTTCCACTTCGCCGCGGATACCCGTGATACCATAAGCCTGATATAATCTTTCTCCTGCCGTCAAAGGTCGGTCTGCCTGCAGTCCAGCCAGCTCATTCTCTGTCAGCCCCTGCGTCATTTCTGCCACGATAGAGCACAGTGCTTTACTGTCCAGACCTTTATTCATGGCAGCCCCTGCGGCAGCAGCCAATAGCCCACCGGCAAATAAAATGCCTCTTTGGGTATTGACTCCTTTCGTCACGCGCAGCAGCTCCTGCTCCGCACTGACGCCGTAACGTCTTACCTTTCCAAATAACTCCTGATAATTTCCATTATGCTTCATCCCTAAAATCTGTAAATCACTGAAAGCTTTTGCCAAAACCGCAGAACCGGCAGCAAAAGTCAAAATACTCATATCTGTATGAGCACCGCCGCCATGACGGGTGACTAAGCCTGGTTTT
>OKTU01000824.1_pt1 | contig 16705 bp, 8 predicted proteins | sample 1606311 | NCBI WGS metagenome assembly OKTU01 (sample SAMEA3879557, study PRJEB24766) | human gut metagenome | biome: human-associated habitat; feature: feces | place: USA | collected 1985/1987
CCCAAGGAGCCTCCGGAGGTCCGGTCGGTATTATCAATCCCGATTTTATCCGGGAGGTCAACTTTTATTCGGCCGCATTCCCCGCATCCAAAGGGAACACTTTAAGTTCGGTATTGGATTTTAAACTACAAGATGGGAATAAGGAGAAATTCTCATTGCGAGGAGTCCTAGGAGCCTCAGATATCGGTGTGTCCGCTAATGGACCGCTAGGAAAAAAGACCACTTACCAAGTGTCTGTTCGTCGCTCTTACCTTCAATTCCTTTTCGATATGATCGGCTTGCCGTTCTTACCTACTTTCACGGATGCCCAATTCAAGATTAAGCACTCCTTCAACCCCAAGAATGAGCTTACAGTTCTCGGATTAGGGGCGATCGATGATATGAAGCTGAATACAGGAATGGAAGACATGAGCGAGAAAAACCAATATATCCTCTCTTACTTGCCGGTCGTAAAACAAAAAACGTATACCCTTGGAGCGGTTTATAAACACTACGCCGGTAAAAATCTCTACTCGGTCATTATCAGCCGTAGCCAGACCAACAATAAGAATATTAAATACAAAGACAATGACGAAAGCAAGGAAGAGAATCTCTCCTTAAATTACCGTTCGGATGAGATCGAGAATAAGTTCCGAACGGAAAACACGTTCCGCTTACCATTCATTCAATTGAATGTCGGAGGAAACATCGAATACGCCCAATACACGAATGACACCTATCAAAAGCAATTTACCTCTATCCCCCGTACCATCGTATATCAAACAGACCTTGGCATATGGAAGTGGGGTATCTATGCCACGGCTATTTATGAGAGTTATAACGAGCGGTTTACCGCCTCTTTAGGTGTTCGTGCGGACGCAAACAATTATTCCTCGGATATGAATAATTTGTTAGATCAGTTATCTCCTCGCCTATCCTTATCCTACCGCTTGTCCGATCCGCTTTATATAAACGCGAATATCGGACGCTACTACGAGCTTCCTCCTTATACGACATTGGGATTCAAGGATAATGAAGGTAATTATGTAAACCGGACAAATCATTTAAGCTATATCCGAAGCGACCAAGCCGGATTAGGCTTGGAATACCGTCCTACCTCATACTTGAAATTCACGGCCGAAGGATTCTATAAACATTATGATCGTTATCCGATGTCCATACTCGACAGTATCCCACTCGCGTCGAAAGGTACAGACTATGGTGTCTTGGGAAATGAGGCCGTATCGTCTACCGCTACAGGGCGAGCTTATGGGCTTGAGATCATGGGACGTTGGTATAATTATAAAGGGCTTACTTTCATCGCATCCTACACTTTGGTAAGAAGCGAATTCAAGGATGGGAGAAATATGGACACTTATCTTCCCTCGGCTTGGGACAATAAGCATCTGTTCACGTTTAGCGGGACTTATTCTTTACCCAAGAACTGGGACGTAGGCGCCAAGTTCCGGGTAGTAGGAGGCGCTCCCTATACGCCTTACGATGTAGAAAAGAGTAGTTATGTAGAAGCTTGGGACGCTAATAACGGGCTATACTATGATTACAGCCGGTTTAACAGCGAACGGCTCAAGCCATTCACGCAGTTAGATATCCGTATCGATAAAACATTTTACTTCAAAAAGATCATGCTTGGAGCCTATATCGACATCCAAAACATATTGAATTCCAAATACAAAGAGCAAGACGTATATATCAAAACGGGTAAAATTATCAACCCGGAAGCTCCCATATATGAACAACGGTACGAATTAAGACCGATAGAACGTCTTACAGGAACGCTTCTCCCAAGTATCGGAGTGATGATCGAGTTATAGATTTTAGGCGTAATAGATTCTTTTTATTTTGAATTTCAGCAATTAATCATAAATCTTTTCTATTTTTGTGGACTGTATGAACAAAAAATAGTACTTTAATCGCAAATAAGCACATGAATAGGTAGGTAAAGAATGACATTATTAAAATACTACATACGATTCGTACTCTTTATCGTGTTAAGTCTGGTCTTTTCTTTCCACTTATACGCTACAGATAATGCAGGCCCTATTTTAATCATTAGCTCCTACAATCCCGATACACGTAATACGACCGCCAATATTTCCGAGTTTATGGAGGAATATAAGCGGGGAGGTGGTATCTCGCCGGTGGTTATCGAGAACATGAACTGTAAGAGCCTCCCGGAAGCCCCCTTATGGGACGGTAAGATGAGAGGTATATTGGATAAATATAAGGAAAATAACACCCCTCAGCTTATCATTATCTTAGGTCAAGAGGCATGGGCTTCTTATATCTCCCAAGAATACAAGCCTAATATACCGGTTTTATGCGGTATGATCAGTAAGAATGCGATCTTATTACCCGACTCGGATTTAAATGTCGCTGAATGGGAACCGAAATACATCGATATCCAAGAGTACGTAGATAAAGGTTTACACCTTGGCGGGTTCTTGTATTCTTATGACGTAAAAGAAAATATCCGGTTAATACGTAAGCTATATCCCCAAACTCAAAATATAGCATTAATCACCGATAATACCTACGGTGGTTTAGCTATGCAGACCTTGGTAAAAAAGGAAATGGAAAATATCAAGGATCTGAACTTGATATTACTGGATGGAAGAAAGAATAATATCTACACCATTGTTGAGCAAATCAAGAACCTGCCGGATCAGACCGTGATATTGATTGGTACATGGCGTGTAGACGTGAACGACGGGTATTATGTTGGAAATGCCACGTATACCATGATGACCGCCAATCCCAGAATCCCGACATTCACATTGGCATCCGTCGGCATAGGGCACTGGGCCATCGGAGGTTTCAGTCCCAAATACAGGCCTATAGGTTCCGATTTGGCGAAAGAGGCTTTAAGTATATTGGAGAAGAAAATCGCCCCTAAAGATATCCATCCACAAATCATTCCCAATGGATATATGTTCGACGCTTCAAAGATCAAGGCTTTTGATATCAGCAGATTGTCATTGCCCCACGACGCTACTATTATCAACGAGGACCCGAGCCTATTCTCCAAATACAGGTTCGAGATCTTGCTAAGCGTAATCACCGTATTATTTATTTTCCTGATTATGATATTAATCTTCTTTATCCGGACCAATAAACTGAAAGATAAGTTATTGGATCTACAGAAGGATAATATACTAATCATGAATAATATCCAAGCTTCCATCTATTTCATCAAGCCGGATTATACCGTAAAATGGAGAAATGAGGTAGAGTTCCATGACTGTATCCCTGAATTCGGTCCGGCTAATTGCTTCTTGGTCAAGAACGGAGTAAAGCCTTATTGTACCCGTTGCACGGTCGCAAAGGCCATGGAAACCAAAAAGCAGGTCGATATCACGAATGAGTTCGGCGATGGAAAGTATCTTCATATTTTGGCGAACCCTGTATTAGACGAGCACGACAACCTTATCGGGGTTATTTTCAAGAAAGAAGATGTGACAAAACAAAAACAGGCGGAGAACGAACTGAGGAAAGCGAAAGAGAAAGCGGAAGAGTCCGATCGTTTGAAATCCGCGTTCTTGGCGAATATGAGTCATGAGATTCGAACGCCATTGAATGCGATCGTCGGTTTCTCCGGATTATTGGCCGTAACCGAGAATATGGAGGATAAAGAGGAATATATCAATATCATTAATAGCAACAACGACCTGCTATTGCAATTGATCAATGATATTCTCGATCTAGCCAAGATAGAGGCGGGTACGCTAGAATTCGTGGATTCAGACGTAGATGTCAATCAACTATTCTCCGATATCGAGCAGTCTTCCCGTTTGAAGGCGCAAGATGGTGTGCAGGTATGCTTTGTCGAGAAGATCCCGAATTGTATCTTACGCACCGACCGTAACCGGGTCTCCCAAGTCATTACGAACTTTATCAACAACGCCATCAAATTCACGACTCAAGGTAGCATCCTGTTTGGCTACCGCCATAGAGATGATGAGTTGTATTTCTATGTAAAAGATACGGGATGCGGTATCGCCAAGGATAAGATCGGTCAAGTTTTCACCCGTTTCGTTAAGTTAAATAGCTTTGTGCAAGGAACGGGGCTAGGATTATCGATCTGCCAGATGATTATCAAGCGTCTGGGTGGAGATATAGGGGTGGAATCAGAGCAAGGAAAAGGTTCTACATTCTGGTTTACGTTGCCCTATTCGATACTAGAGATGCAGGAAGTCCCGCATGAGAAACCAAAGACCGAGAATGTACAGAAGAGCCAGTCATCCAAATCGGCAACCCTATTAATAGCGGAAGATAACGAAAGCAACTATACTTTATTCCAAGCCATGTTGAAAGATTATAACCTTATACACGCATGGAACGGGGAACAAGCGATCGATTTATTCAATAAATATCAACCGGACTTAATCCTAATGGACCTAAAAATGCCGATCGTAGACGGCTATGAGGCTACACGGGTAATTCGGGAAAAGAACCAGTCCATCCCTATCATCGCCGTAACGGCTTTCGCTTTCGCAGAGGATGAGGAACGGGTAAAACAAAGTGGATTCTCCTCTTACATCGCTAAACCGATCAAGCCGGATAAGCTAATCGCATGTATTAATACTTATTTATAGAATCCGTTTGGTAACAATCGGAAAACGCAAAACGAAAGAGGAACCCTTCTCTACTTGAGAGTCGAGACTAATACTTCCTCTATGACGGTTCATGATCTGCCGGCAAAGACTTAATCCGATACCGGAACCTTTAGATTTAGTCGTGAAGAAAGGCACGAAGACCTTGTCGATCGCCTCGGGAACAATTCCGCTACCATTATCAATCACCGAAATAATAACCATGCCGGCTTTTTGGACAGCCTCCACGACTATTTGAGGAGATAAGGACTCTTCACAAGCCTCTATCGCATTTTTCAATAGATTAATTAATACTTGTTCCACCATGATCCGGTCCGCATATAAATTCAAGTCTTCCGGCTTTACATGAAAGAAGAGGATATCGGATTTCTCCGGGAATAGAAGCCGGATATCGTCAAAGAGAGCCGAAACCGAGAAGTTTCGTAAAGTAGGTAAAGGCAGACGGGTTAATTTCCGATAATTCTCGACAAAATCCAATAACCCCTTACTTCTTCGGTGGATCGTTTGCATGGCTTGTACCATAATAGCGTAGTCTTTCTCATTCATGCCATTTATCGTCGCACGCTCGGCTACCGTCTCTGATAAAGAGATTACCGGAGCGATCGAGTTCATGATCTCATGCGTCAATACCCGGATAAGTTTCTGCCATGCCTCGGTTTCCGCCTCAGCGACCACCGAATTATACAATCGACTCCGTAAAGCCTCCAAGGCAGCGTTCATAGAAGAGGCCAAAGCCTTTTCGTCTTCCGTCATTGAATCGGAAGGATAAAACAGGCTCAGATCCCCGTAATGAATACTCTCTATCAGGTATTCCATCCGCTTAACAGTCTTTTGCTGATCCTTATATAAGAAAACCGAAAGCGCAAGAATACAAAATCCGAACAGCACGGGAATAAACAAAAACCCTTTCAGCATTAAGAATGAGGCAGTAAAAGACAATACCACGATCCCCAAAATACGAGCGAACAACAAGTAACGTATCATAAGCCAAATTTCTCCAATTTACGATACAAGGTAAAGCGGGTAATCCCTAGAAGCTCGGCGGCACGAGTGATATTCCCCTCGGCACGACGTAAGGCACGTTCGATCGCTTCTTTCTCCAATACCGTCAGATTTAACTCATCGGATGGTTCCTTATCCCTAAGCGGGACAGAACGCAGAATAAAGTCTTCCGGCCTTAGCCAATTACTTTCAGACAAGATAACCGCCCGTTCAATCGCATGTTGCAGTTCACGTACATTACCAGGCCAAGCATAATTATGTAGCTTATTCTTCCCATCCCTGTTAATGCCCTTCAAGTCTTTCTTATATTTACGAGCATACTTCGACAAGAAATGTTCAGCCAATAAGATCACGTCATATCCTCGTTCCCTCAAGGGAGGAATATGTAACTCGATCGTATTAATACGATATAAAAGATCTTGCCGGAAAGTACCTTCTGCCACAAGATGATGGATATTCACGTTCGTTGCGCAGATCAACCGGATATCAATCGGTATGGGTTGCGTTGCTCCCAAACGGGTTATCTGTCGTTTTTCCAAAGCGGTCAACAGTTTCGCTTGCATGGAAAGGCTTAAGTTCCCGATCTCATCCAAGAACAAGGTGCCACCGGAAGCTACCTCCATTCGTCCCGGCTTTTCCTTACGGGCATCCGTAAAAGCCCCTTTCTCATAGCCGAATAATTCACTCTCGAAAAGTTGTTCCGGAATAGAGCCCACATCGATCCCGACGAAAAGATTCCCCGAACGCGGAGATTGATGATATAAGGCGCGGGCAACTAAATCTTTACCGGTTCCATTCTCCCCCAAGATTAATATATTGGCATCCGTATTCTTTAATTTATCGACCGTAGCGAAAATAGCCTGCATCGGTTCGCTTTCACCGATGATCTCGAAGCCAGCATCCTCGGGTGAACTAAGAATCTCAACTTGTTTCTTTAAATTTCGCACTTCCGCCCTACTCTCCCGAAGTTCCAATGCCGAAGAGAGTGTAGCGAGTAATTTCTCCTTTTCCCAAGGTTTCGGGATAAAGTCGGTAGCTCCCGCCTTAATCGCCCGCACGGCCTTATCCGTATCCGAATAGGCAGTCATAAAAAGAACCACCACGTCCGGGTCTATCTTCTTTATCTTCTCCAGCCAATAGAAACCCTCCTGACCACTAATAGCATCCCGTTTGAAGTTCATATCCAACAAGATAATATCCGGGATAAAAGTCCGCATGAAATGATCGATGCGCTCCGGTTGCGTAGCCACTCTTATTTGTTCCATATAGGGCTCCAGTAATAAATTAAGGGCAAAAAGAATGTCCTCATTATCATCTATAATTAATAGTTTTCCCTTTTTCATAAGCGCTGAACTAGTTTGTGATGCCTCAAAGGTAGGTATTAAATCAATGGAAGAAGCGTGCGTAATCGAACGATTATCGTGCGCAGATGAACTGTTAAATTAATAGTCCGCAAAGAGGGTTAAGATTAAGTAAACGGTAAGACTATTTAAGCGAAAGAAAAAACGAGGAGAAAGAAGGAAGACTATCTTTGAACACAATTAACAATTCAGGCATTCATGAGACCACTATTGATTGGATTTTTCGTCTGTATAAATATACACTTAGGCTATGCGCAATGGACTGAGCAAGATTCGATCTGGCTAAAGGATGTATTAGCAGGCAAAGATTCCATCAAATTGAACCCTGAATTCCAAAAAGCAATCCAAAGCGGTTCTTTCCTCAACCCGGAACCAGGAAAACCGATGGGGAAACCTCAACTGGCCGCTCCCAGCAATATCCCTATCACCAAAGATTTCTCAGAATATATCCAACAAGACGATACGACACACCGAAAAGTAGCATTGAAGGATTTACCGCCATCGGTATTCTGGCGACATAATCCACCGTATAAAAAGATACTGCCTGTCTATCAATCTATCTTAGATGAATTGAAAAGGACTCCGTCCAGTGGTCGTACCTCACTAGCTACCTTCGATCTAGGAAGGATGACCAGCCGGAAAACATATGTCCATAAACGCAACGCAAAACGCAACGGAACTTGGCAAAACTACGGTAACCTCCCTACCCCGGATGTCATCTCTAAAAGGAAGAAATTCGAAAGACAACAGGCAGAGGCCGCAAAAAAGGACTCCTCATTGATGATCCAACCACCAATCGATTAGCTTACGGGCCAAGCTCAACTTACGGGGGATCTCCGGTAAGTTATCTTTGGTATAGAAGGCACCAGAACTTAGTTCCTCATCCTGCAACTTAATTTCCCCACTTACATAATCCGCTACAAAGCCTACCATCAAGCCACTCGGATAAGGCCAGGGTTGGTTTCCGAAATAAGTGATATTATCGACCTCTAAACCCGTTTCCTCACGGACCTCCCGACGCACACACTCTTCCAAGGTCTCGCCAACTTCTAAGAATCCGGCCACTAATCCATGGAAAGTTCCCCGGAAATTACGGGCATGTACCAAAAGAATCGAATCCTCCTTACGGATCAAGACGATCATCGCTGCTGAGATTGTCGGATAAATCTCATGTTTGCAAGAAGGACATTGCTTCATGATCGACGTAGTCTGTACGGTAGGAGTACCACATACCGGGCAGAAACGGCTATGGCTATCCCAATAAAGCAATTGAAAAGCCTTACCCGCCTTCTCGTAACACGCTCTCGAGATATAATCCCAAGAGGCACGCAACCCCATATGTACGTAACGGTCATTCCCCTCCACCGGAGTATCCAATTCTGCCGTACGCGCGGGAAGTCCATCCCGGTAATCAACCTCCAGCGTATGAGAAACCGGAACTGGGGGATTCTCGCCATAAGGGATGGTATACGTATCATTCTCTTTCTGAAGCAACAGTTGGTCTTTATAAAAAAGGAACCAATAACAGAGTTTATTTGAAGTTTCCATGCTGATATTTCCGAATTATCTTTCTATATGTAAAACATCCGCGAACTTACGAATTAAAATCAAATAACGTGCGAAAGCGAACGTGCACCGTGCGAAGGCACACACAATCGTTTCTAAGCATTTTTCTATTATCTTATGATTAGCAGAACGTTACATCGATGGCACATTATTTGCCTCTTTTCTAAAAAATGAATATATTTAAAACCTGTTACAATGAAACTAATGATTCGAAACTTACTTTATCTATTCAAGTGGTTTAAGACCGCCGTCGTGTTAAACCTCTTCGGCTTGACAATCGCTTTCGCCGCCTTCCTCCTGATAGTAATGCAGGTGGATTACGAGATGAATTACGATGCCATGCACAGTAAATCGGGCCGAACCTTCCGGCTAGAGGCAAATCACGGAGAATTCGAGCATAACGCCATCCATTGCCTAATGTTTAGCGATGCTTTTGTTAACTCATCCGCTCATATCACGGATTACTCCTACCGTTATCCATTCTACGGAGGAGAACGGTATTGCCAAATCGACGAGGTAGACGATCAAGGAGAAGCGAAAGTATTTAAGGAAAACTTCCAGCTTTGTCTACCCAATATCTCAGATGTCTTTGATTTCCACATGAAAGAAGGTTCCGTCGAATGCCTATCCATTCCCGGTTCCGTACTCATTCCGGAGAGTGTCGCCAAAAGGCTGTTCGACAAACAATCCGCTATCGGTAAACGTATCCGGATGTCCGGCAGTAGTGGCTGGCAACCTGTAAGTACCACGATACTTACTATTGGGGGTGTCTATAAGGATTTCCCGGGAAATACTACAGTACAAAACCGTATTTACGTCCCGATGGACCAACTGGATCTATTAAAAAGTTCTTGGCAAATGTATGCCAACGAAATATACGTCACGCTAGACGATCCCCTAAATAAAGAGGAGGTATTGGATCATTTCAACAAGACTTTCGATTTCGCTAAAAGCCAAATGGGTTCAGCGCAAGAGATCGCATTACGTCTAACCCCCTTAAAGGAAGTTTATTACACGCATGATACAACTTTCGACTTTAATCCGAAAGGTCACCGGGAGACAAATTATGTGTTACTGGGTATCGCTTTCCTCATCTTATTCATCGCCGGAATCAATTTTACCAATCTCACAACCTCGTTGATTCCCCTACGATTGAAAACGATCAATACGCACCGGGTATTAGGATGCTCCATCTATAAGTTACAAGCCATCTCACTGATTGAATCGATCGTGATCTGCTTGATATCCTACATTCTCGCCTTATTCATCGTAAACGATTTGTCTTACACACCGATCGCTAATTGGGTAGATGCGGATATACGTCTTAGTCAATACAAAGGCCTGATCCTTCTCACTGCACTGATCGCTATCTTGACGGGTTGCTTGGCGGGACTTTATCCAGCTATACGAAGTACCTCCTATGCGCCAGCCTTGGTACTAAAGGGCTCTTTCGGTCTTAGTCCCAAAGGGAAAAAAGTACGTGTCGCCCTGATCGGTTTCCAATACACGGTATCGATCGCCTTGATTATTGTCACCTTATTCATGGGACTTCAGAACCATTTCATGACCTCTAGCGAGCAACTAGGATTCAATAAAGACCAAGTAGCCATCGTGAACCTGACACCGGAGATCTACGCCAAGCATAAGCCCCAATATATCCAGAAACTTAAAGATTATCCGGGAATAGAGGATGTGGCCTTCTCCGTCTACGAATTATCGAAAGAAGATGACATGATCGATCTCGAATATGCCCGTCATGAAGATAAGGATGTATTCTTCAAGGTATTCTATGCCTCCGAGAATTTCCTTTCCGTCATGGATATCCAAGTAGAGGAAGGAAGGGATTTTACACGGGAGGATTTAAACAAGGCACAAAGTGATTATATCATCAATCCGGCGGCAGAGCGGGATTTCCACTTACATCCCGGAGATCGTTTCAATGATCGTACGGTTCTAGGAGTCAGCAAGGATTTTCGGTTTAACTCTTGCCGGATCGCAAGTTCGCCTTTCGTATTCGCATTGAATAACGATATACCCAATCCTAAATTGGTATCCTATATCCGCTTCAATTCGAAAACGAATTTACAGGAAGCTGTCGCCCACGTCCGGGAAACATTGAAAGAGATCGATCCGACTTTCCCTTTCGAGATCTCTTTCTACAACACCATCTTAAACAATTTATATCAGAAAGAACAAACACTGGGTAAACTAATCTCCCTATTCGGAATAATGGCGATCTTGATCTCTATCGTAGGTGTATTCGGACTCGTGCTATTTGAGACGCAATACCGCCGGAAAGAGATCGGTATCCGCAAGATCAACGGAGCGACTACCGGACAGATTCTTTTGATGTTCAACAAGACTTATATCCGGATCGTCTCCGTTTGCTTCATCATCTCGATCCCAATAGCATGGATGGGAACACAACAGTGGCTAGAGAATTTCGCTTATAAAACACCACTCCATCTTTGGGTCTTCATCGTAGCTTTCCTAATCATTCTCTCGGTTACGATCGGTACCGTTACTTTCCGGAACTGGCAAGCGGCGAATGAGAATCCTGTGAACTCGGTGAAGTCTGAATAAACTCACTCGGAGTGATCCCGTAAATTTCTTTAAAGCAACGGGTAAAATAGTTCGGATCGGAGAAGCCGACCTGAGCAGCTACCTCCCCGATCGAATAAGCGTGCTGCCCCAATAACTCGGCGGCACGCTTTATACGTATATTACGGGTGAATGAGGAAGCGGAGCAACCGGTAGTAGACTTTAATTTCCGAAATAAGCTGGCACGGCTCATCGCCATCTCGGAACAGAAAAGCTCTACATCAAACTCCGGGTCCTGCAAATGGGCCAGAACGACCCTTGTCACTTTCGAAACAAATTCCTTATCCGGATCGGCGATGGTTTGCTCCGGAGTACGCAAGTCGAACCGATCCCTGAAATATAACTTTAGTTGCTCACTACGTTTGAGCAGATTCTTGATCTTCGCTTTTAGGACAGCAAGACTGAACGGTTTAGGCAGATAATCATCCGCTCCGGCTCCATACCCTTCCAATTGTTGACGTTCTTCCGCTAAAGCAGTCAATAGGATAACCGGTATATGGGCCGTCCGTTCATCCGTTTTCAAAGCCTCGCAACATTCAATCCCATTCATGACCGGCATCATTACATCCGAGACAATCACGTCCGGTAGGATCTCCATGGCTTTCTCCAAGCCGACCTTTCCGTTTTTCGCTATCACGACCCGGTAATCCGTTTGAAAAGCATTCATCAAATAACGACATAGATCCTCATTATCCTCTACAAACAAAAGCGTTTGTCGTAGATTCTCCGGGACCGGGTTTGTTCCTTCCAATGGAACTAATTCCCGCAAAGATGCCTCTTCCATTTTAGGTTCCGAATACTCCAACCACTCCTCAGGATAAGCCTCTTCCGATATAGGCAAGGCAACCGTAAAAACAGAACCTTTCCCCAATTCACTCTCACATTGAATGGTTGCCTTATGTAACTCCAATAGCTCTTTTGTGTACGCAAGGCCGATCCCCGAACTCTCCGAGCGGCGAAACGCTATCGATTCCCCCTTATAATATTGATCAAAAATATACGGTAACGATTCGGGGGGAATGCCGATTCCACTATCCGTAATTCGTAAAGTCATGACCGCATCGGATGAGCTTTGCTCCAATAAAGCGGAAAAGCTTACCGAACCACCATCCGGCGTATACTTAAATGCGTTCGACAGTAAATTATATAGAACCTGCTCTAGGATATTCTTGTCAAAATAAGCGATTGAGATATCTGGGGCAATCGAATACGTAAACACGATTTTATAGGAATCGGCCAAAGGAATAAAGGTTTCCGAAATCTCCTTTAAGAATCGACTGAGATTCGCACAAACAATATGCGGGGAAGGAACTCCCCGGGTCAATACCGATAAATCCAGTAATTCATTGACATGCCGAATCAAGCGATTGGTATTCCGGGAGATCGTACGCAAAGTTTCTTTATCTCCACAAGATTCTTCTGAACCGGAATGCCGTTCCAGATCCTCCGTCAATCCCTTGATTATCGTCAGCGGGGTACGAAGCTCATGAGAGACATTCATAAAGAAACGAGTTTTCAACGCATCTTTTTCCTCCAGTTCTTGCTTGGCCTGTTTCAACAGCCGTGTACGTTCTTGTATCTTACGCTCCAACTCGGCTTGGCGAAGCTGATACCAGCGCACCCGGCTCTTATAGGCGATATACAACAGTACGCATACAACCACGAATACCAGCAAAATAAACCACCACGTCCGCCACCAAGGAGGAAAGATCCTGACAGGTTCGGTAATGGGAGCGCTCCAATAGGAACCATTGCCGGAAGTTTCCACCCGAAACACATAGTTTCCCGGTGGTAGGCGGTTATATATAGCCGTACGATCGCTGGCGTCCACCTCCCGCCAATCCGTATCATATCCATCCAGACGATACCGGTATCGGATACTACGGGGATGAGAATAATCGAATGCGATAAAACCCACCTGTAAACCTTGCTTCTCACGTGAGTCTCCGATCGTGAGGTTCGTGATTCGCAGAGACTCAGGTATTTTTCTCAAACCGTCCGTTAACTGAACGGGATCAAAAGAAACGATCCCCTCATTACTGCCAAATACAAGTTCACCCGATTTGCGCTTACAGCAAGCGCCACCCATAAACTCATTCGATAATAAACCGTTTGCCGTCGTATAATTAACGATATGCCGGTTTTGTATATCCAAGCGACTCAGCCCTTTATTCGTGCTGACAAACAGGATGCCCGGCTCACCTTCACGGATTCCTCGTACGATATTTCCCGATAAGCCATCCTGTACCGTGAAATGATCAAATCGCCCGGTTCGCTTGTCGTATTGATCCAACCCCGCATTCGTACCGATCCACAAATAACCGGAAGAGTCCACAAACAGACAATGAATATGATTCGACGCAAGGGGATTCATCTCACCCGGTATATATCGATACGTGATAAGCGCTCTCGTCTTCGTATCCCACACCCGAAGCCGCCCCTCATCCGCTCCTCCCCAAAACCAAGACTCTTCGCTCACGCATAAGTTACATAACTCCGACAACGAGTTGATCGGATAATCATAAGAGACTTGGTAATCCGGTATAAAAGGGCGGATTCGGAAATCATCCAGATTCAACCGGTCCGGGTTGGCGTCTTGATAACTGATCCATAGGTTCCGCTCCGAATCCTCACGGATAGAACCTATAATCTTTCCGGATAAAGAGGACGGACTTTTTCGGGGTGAGAAGGTAAAACGCATATCTACCCGGGAAGTCTTATGGTTAATCCGATCTAATCCCCTAGAGGTCGCAACCCAAAGATTCAGGTCCGAATCCTCATAAACGGCTAGGATATGAAGAGAAGACAGATTCTCTTTTTCCGTGTATCCCAAGGTATATCGAAACAAGGAAGGTGCTAAATCCGCATGGCTCACTCCATACGTGGAATGCCCGGCCCACAGATGATCCGAGTCATCCAGAAACAAACAGGTAATCTGGTTACTGCTGATAGAATGTGCGTCTTCCGGCACGTTCCTCAACTGTCCCATTTTCCTCTCCTTCGGAGAATAATAAAAAAGACCTTGATTGAAACGGCTATCATCAAACCAGACCGTTCCGTCCTTACTCTCGAAGATGGATCTCACTTGGCATTCTCCCGTAGGTTCCAGATCCTCCGGCCGGTCAAAGAAATGCTCACATCGCAAGGCAAGCCGATTCATCCGGCTAATCAAGCTTGCCCCCTTATTATGTCCGATCCAGAAATCACCATCACCGGTCTCCAAGAATTGATATACCCGAGTATCCTCACGACCGACAGATTGGAAGATCTCTCGCTCTCCCATATCAACCGAACGAAAAGCCCCTTCACGTCCCGTACCTAACCACATATAATCAAACCGGTCGATATAGATCGCGTTAACGCCATTCAAATTGCCGGCATTGATATCCTCCCGGTCATTTGTCCGTATCGTATAATCTTGAAAGTGGTTTGTTTCTTTGTCATACAAACTAAAACCTGCTAAAGTCCCTACCCAAAACGAATGATCCGGTGCCGAATACAAACAATTCACAGGAGACGACGAGACTACCGAACCCGCCGGCGAAAGGCGTACCAATTTCTTCTCTTTAGCGTCATACTCCAACATCCCGTTCTCCGTACCTATAAAGATATGTCCCGGAACGGAGGCCGAGAAACAAGTAGGACTACCATACACACGTAACTGTTGTCGAAGCCATTCTTTCGTGAAATTCAGAAATGTATCCGAACCTCTGTCATAACGGCTAATCCCACCCGAGGAAAAAAAGATCCAGATACCTCCATCTGAATCCTCGAATAATTTATCGATAGAACTGCTTTGTATACTTTCCGGACAATCCGGTACGGGCAAGAATACTTTAAACGTATATCCATCGTAGCGGTTCAAGCCTTCAGTCGTCCCGACCCAGACATACCCGGTACGATCCTTCAAAATAGAGGTCACCGAGGAAGAAGAAAGCCCGCTATCCATTGTTATCCGGTCAAAAATAACGTTGGTAGCTTGCGCTCTCGTTATCATAAGTACAAACAGCAGTAAAAGGTATATTCTCATCCATTCATCCGATTAATGCCCCAAATATAAAGATTAAGTGGGTGAAAATCACAGAAAACAGAAAGATTGAACGATTTGTACGGTATTATGAAACATATGTCCGGCCCGCTCCCTCCCTATTTCCCTAGCTTTGCGGTATCAATTCTAAAACGAATGTAAAATATGAGAAAACTTTTTCTATCGCTAGTATTCCTTAGCGTGCTACTATCTATCCATGCGAATCCGGGTATTAAAGGAATCGTAATCGATCAAACCACCCGTAAGGCATTAGACTACGCTCACGTTGTATTATATGATGGAGATCATATCGTCGAAGAAGCTATGACTGAAGCGAACGGTTCTTTTCTAATCCAGCCCGTAAAACCGGGAACGTATTCGATCCGTATCCATTTTCTGGGATATGATGTTTATATGGGAGAGGAGTTTATCCTTACAGAGCAGATCAAGGATCTGGGTATTATCCCGATGCAAATGCTTGAGGTAGGCTTACAGGAAGTGGAGGTCGTAGCCAACAAGAAACAAGTCATCTATAAACTGGATAAAAAGATCATCGAGGCTTCTTCCAACCTGCTTTCCTCGGGAGGAACCGCTGTCGATATCCTAGAGAACACGCCTTCCATCCGGGTGAACGCCGAGGGAGAGGTTACCTTCCGGGGGAGTAGCGGATTCACGGTCTACGTAGATGGAAAGCCCAGTATATTTACCGGGACCCAAGCCTTGGAACAGATCCCGTCCGGACAAATCCAGAATATAGAGATCATAATCTTCATTCAGCGCCTTTTCAAGCCCTTTTTCTCCATCATTGGCAACCTGAACCTCAAATCCGCTAAGCTCCAGATAATCTTTCTCCAGTTCTGCAATCGCTTCTTCATCTTCTACGATCAATATTTTACCCATGAATTGGTACCTCCTGATATTTTCTTATAACAAAGTACATTGTCGTTCCCGTCTCTTCCCGACTAGTCGCCCAGATCTTTCCACCGTGATCCTCAATGATCTTCTTCACAATGGAAAGCCCAATTCCGCTTCCGCCCTTGGAAGAATTTCTGGACGCATCCGTCCTATAAAAGCGGTCAAATATATTAGGCAGATCCTTCGCCGCAATTCCTTTTCCGTTATCTTCCAGTTCGACCTGTACAAAATCGCCTACATCTTTAACTCTCAGATTGATTTTTCCTTTTGGTTTATCCATATATTTCAGCGAATTATTCACAATATTATGAACGACTCGCTTAATCTGTTCTGCGTCCGCAATAATCTTTACATTGTCTGCAACATAGTTGAAATATCCAAATTCCACATTCCGCGATTCCATTTCCACCGCCAGATCTTCCGCGCAGTCATCAAAGTACGCATTTACTGACAGCGTATTGAAATTATACGGTATACGATTTGTATCAATCTTCGTATAGAGCGTCAGCTCATTGATCAGCGTATTCATTTCTGTCGCCTTATTATAAATCGTCCGAATATATTTATTCAGTTTCTCAGGTGAAGAAGCCACGCCATCCTGAATGCCTTCCACATACCCCTTG
>OKTU01000842.1_pt1 | contig 16477 bp, 29 predicted proteins | sample 1606311 | NCBI WGS metagenome assembly OKTU01 (sample SAMEA3879557, study PRJEB24766) | human gut metagenome | biome: human-associated habitat; feature: feces | place: USA | collected 1985/1987
ATAAACATTAACAGTTACATCAAATTTGTCTTTAGTGTTTGTTAATTCTAATGGTTGATTAACAATCATGTTTAATACGTCTGATGCTAAATATTCTCTAGCTTCTTTTCCATTAATAACGAAGTTTCCTGTACCTGGTGTTAAGATAACACGTGCTACAGAAGATTTTCTTCTACCTGTTCCTCTATATTGTACGTTTGCCATTATCTTTCACCTTACCCTTTCACTTTCATTTCTACTGGATTTTGTGCTGCATGAGGATGTTTATCACCAGCATAAACAAATAATTTCATACCTTGTTTTCTACCTAAAGTGTTATGTGGTAACATACCTTTAACTGCTGCTTCAACAAATCCTGTTGGATTTTGTTCTAAGAATTGTTTAGCTGTCTTAACTTTAAGACCACCTAACCATCCTGAGTGACGGTAATATTTAGTGTTTTCTAATTTTTTACCTGTCATAACTACTTTGTCAGCATTGATTACGATTACATGATCTCCGGTATCCATATGCGGAGTAAAAGTCGGTTTGTGTTTGCCACGAAGGATTTTTGCAACTTCGGCTGCCATGCGGCCAAGAGTTTTATCAGCTGCGTCAACAACGAACCATTTACGTTCGATATTGGACGGATTAGCCATAAAAGATTTCATCCTTATGTCCCTCCCTAAAGTATTTCCTGTTCGATGTAATTTTATCGTTTCTCTCCGGGGCTAGTGGAGATAGGCGTAAAATCACGTATGTATATTGTAACCATCTTGACATTTTTTGTCAAGTAAAATCAGGATTATTTTCTGATTTTTTCAATATCTGCCAGAAAATGCGGTATATAACCAACATAATCTAAATAAAGTCCCTGAGGAGGCGCCGGGGCAACCTTAAAATGACGCTTGCCTGCTGCAAATTCACTTTTAAATGCAGCAATACTTTTAGTGCCTTTGCCGACTTCTACCAGATGCCAGACGATATTACGCACCATATGATATAAAAATCCATTACCTTCAATGCAGAATTCCAGTTCTCCCTGCTCTTTTGGCAGCCATTCAGCGCGGTAAATCGTTTTAACAGGCGAACTTTGCACACTGCCGGCCGAACGGAAAAACGAAAAATCATGTGTTCCCAAAAGCAGCTGTGCTGCCTCCTGCATCGCTTCAAGCCGCAGATATTCCCGCATTTGCCAGACATAGTTACGCAGGAAAGGGTCCGCATGTTTATTCTGCACTATGCGATAACAATAACGTTTCCAACAAGCGCTGTATCTGGCATGAAAACCTTCGTCAGCTTCCTCAGCCTGCCAAAGCACGATATCCTTCGGCAGGATTCCTGCACAGGCCTTTAAAAGATTCTCCAATGGAATACTACCGCTGGTTGTCAGCGACACTACCTGCCCCCGTGCATGCACACCCGTATCAGTACGTCCAGAACCGGCTGTAACGATTTTTTCGCCGCAGAGCAAGGATAGTTTCTCTTCAAGCACCTGCTGCACTGTAAGAGCATTAGTCTGCTTCTGAAAACCATGGTAATTAGTGCCGTCATAAGCCACTGTTAATTTCAGAGTACGCATAACGCGTTCCCCCAGCGAATAAACGCCATCAGACCAATCAAAACAAACACTGTCGCTAATGCCGCATAGTCACGTCCATAATAAACGAGCTCGTGCATACGGCTGCGTCCTTCTCCACCGCGATAACAACGTGCTTCCATTGCTACCGCCAGATCATCGGCACGTCTGAACGCACTGATAAAAAGAGGTATCAAAAGCGGCAGCATATTTTTGGCTCTCTGCATCAGATTGCCGCTGGAAAAATCAGCCCCGCGTGCGGTCTGTGCCTTCATAATCCTGTCTGTTTCCTCAAGCAGCGTAGGTATAAACCGTAAGGCGATCGTCATCATCATTGCCAGCTCATGCGCTGGTACGCCAAAACGTTTAAATGGGCGCAGCAGAGCCTCTATCCCGTCAGTCAAAACTATTGGTGAAGTCGTAAATGTCAGTATCGAAGAAATCAGCAGCAGCAGAATCAGACGCATCGACATTTTCAGGCCCATTTCCAGACCTTCCTGCGTTACTTTAAAAAATTTCCAGGAAAAAATTACATTTTCACCCTGCCCTGTAAACATATGGATTACCATTGTCAGAACAATGATGATCCACAGCGGCTTTATTGATTTTAGAACCAGCATCAGCGGCAGACGTGATAAAAGAATAATCAAAAATACGAAACCCCAAAGTATTCCATAAGATACGGCTCCTGAGGCCAGAAAAATAGCGACAATGAAAAATAATGTTATCAGTATCTTCGTCCGCGGGTCCAACTTATGAATCAGAGAATTTCCCGGGTAATATTGTCCAAGCGCAATGTCAGTCAGCATTTATTTCAACCCCTTTGCTGTTTTGATCTGCGCTTCCAGTGCTTCCGCAGTCATGGTATCCGCCTGGATTTCCATCCCGCGTGCACGCAGTTCATCACTGAGTTTAAAAAGCTGCGGTACGTCCATGCTTACCGCCAAAAGTTCATTTTTATGATTTTGATAAATTTCAGCAGGACTTCCGTCTAAAATGACGCGTCCACCGGAAATAACCAGCAGCCGGTTACTGTAACGGGCTGCTTCTTCCATACTGTGCGTAACTAAAATCACAGCCATCCGGCGTTTTTTATACAAAGCCATGATTTCTGCAAAAACAGCATCACGTGAACGCGGATCAAGTCCGGCAGAAGGTTCGTCTAAAATCAGATAATCAGGATCCATTGCTATTACCCCGGCAATCGCCACGCGGCGCATTTGTCCTCCGGAAAGCTGAAACGGAGACCGGCTGGCAAAGGTTTCAAAATCCAAACCCACAAATCTCATCGCGTCTTGGACCTGCTGCTTAACCTCATTCTCCTGCATCCCCTTATTCCGCGGTCCAAATGCAATATCCTCAAAAACAGTTTCAGCAAAAATCTGATGTTCAGGATATTGGAAAACCATACCAACCTGGTGTCTTGCTTTTTTTACGGCTTCACCTTTGCCGCTGATATCCAGTCCATCAATCGTTACTTTACCTGCCGACGGTTTTAAAAGACCATTCAGATGCTGCACTAAAGTCGATTTTCCGCTGCCGGTATGCCCGATCACAGCAACAAACTCCCCTTTGTCCACAGTCAGCGAAACACCTTGCAGCGCTTTGCGTTCGTAGGGTGTTTTGGCCATATATGTAAATTCTACGTTTTCTAATGTTATCGGCATATGCTTTCAGCCAACTCCTCATTTGTAATAATTCCCTGCTGTAAATTCAGACCGCTTTGCCGCAAATCATCGGCAATTTTAGCAGCTAAAGGCGCTTCTAAGCCTAAAGCATATAACTCTCGTACATGACTGAACACCTCTTTCGGCGTCCCCTGCATTTTGAGCTTGCCCTCTCCCATAACAATGATTCGGTCAGCCTGCAGCGCCTCTTCCATATAATGAGTTATATAAACCACGGTAATGCCTTTTTCCCGGTTCAATTTTTTGACAGTAGTTACTATTTCTTTGCGTCCCTGTGGATCGAGCATAGCCGTCGGTTCATCTAAAACAATACACTTGGGTTCCAATGCTAAAACACCTGCGATCGCCACGCGCTGTTTTTGACCGCCGGAAAGCAGATGCGGAGCATGCTTGGCATAATCACTCATACCTACTGCCGCCAGCGCAGCATCCACTCTTGTTCTTATTTCTGCCGTCGGCACCCCTATATTTTCCGGTCCAAAGGCAACGTCTTCCTCGACAATTGCCGCCACGATCTGATTATCAGGATTTTGAAACACCATCCCCACATGCTGGCGAATATCCCAAAGATTTTCTTCTACCGTAGTATCCATACCCTCGATCAGGCACACACCTTCACTTGGCCTCTGCAAAGCGTTAAAATGACGCGCTAAAGTACTTTTACCACTGCCATTGGCACCAATAACAGCAACAAATTCACCTTGTCTTATTTCTAAATTGATCCCATCCAAAGCCTTTATTTCTTTATTTTCACTGTCTGTATAAACATGTGTTAAATTTTTTACTTCAATTATAGTTTGCATGGCAAACCTCCGCTTAATTCAGTACCTTTATATTATATTATTCCAGCCCAGGTACGTCAACCGCTTCCAGCACACTTGGTTAACTTTACAAAAATAAGACCCGGAACAGTCCGGATCTTATTTTCAAACTTTCTTATTCTCTAATTTGCAGCTGCAACATTTGAAACAAGGCTATTTTTACTTTACCGCAGCTTCCATAAATTAATACTGATATCCATATGTATAAAAAGAATTTCTCAGAAGTATCTTTCAATTCTATAGCAAAGCAAATTTTTCGCTTTCAAAAATTGCTTTCATACGGCACAGACAAAAAGGATGCCCAGCAGGATCAAACATCACACGCCATTCTTTAGAAAACTGTTCAGCTGCCATTGTTGCTCCGCAGTTAATCGCATGCTGAACCGCTTCTTCCAAATCATTGACTGCAAAGTCCAAATGCGCCATCTGCTGCTGTACTCCCGGTTCTTCCGGCCACACAGGCGGACAGTACTCTGGATTTCGCTGAAAAAGTATTCCCGGATAAGCTCCCTGGGACATTCCAGGTGCTCCTATACAGGCCCAGTTCTCATCATAAAAAGGGATTTCCCAATTTAGCAGCTCTGCATAGAATTTAGCCAACGCATAAGGGTTTATGCAATCCAGTGTGAAAGAATACATTTTGATTTTCAATTCTTTCTCCATTTTTAATCCTTCCAATAAAAGATGATTTTCTTATTATTTATCAGCTTTCATCCAGCTGCGCATCAGCTGTACTTCACGCCAGCCTAAATATGCGGCCAAGACAGCAGCCGCAAAATCCGCTGTCATACCTGCATACATAACGCCGTTAATACCATAAAACAAAGGTAGTATGACAATCAGAGGCAGTAAAAAAATAATCTGCCTGGTCAGAGAAAGAATGATACCTTTAGTTGCTTTACCAATGGACGTAAAAAAATTGGAAGAAATCGGCTGGATACAATCTAAAAAGGTGAAGAACAAATAAATTCTGAAATATTCCTCCGCAAATTGATAATAAGCTTCTGATCCTTCACCGAAGAAACCAATGATCTGCCGCGGGAAAAGTTGAAAACAGGCAAAAGCAATAATGGATACTACCGTTCCTATCAGCAGCGTTAAGCGGTAAGCTTCTATAACACGTCCGTATTTTTTTGCGCCGTAATTAAAACTGACTATTGGCTGCAGCCCCTGTGACAACCCAATAATGATTGAAAAATAAATCATATTTACTTTCGTAATGATCCCTGAACAGGCCAGAGGTATCTCACTGCCGTATATTGAATCTGCGCCATAATGAGTCAAAGTATTGTTTAATGTTATTTGCACTACCATAATCGCAAATTGATTAAAACAGCTGGCAGCGCCAAGTGCCGAGATCAAACGGGAACGTTCCCAGTTTGGCAGCAAATCGTTTTTAGACAACGGCAAAGTCTTGAACTTTCTTAAATATCCAGCGACCATAATCCCCGACACAACTTGCCCGATAACAGTTGCAGATGCTGATCCGGCAATCCCCCAATCCATTACAAAAACAAACAGCGGATTGAGAATCAGATTGATAAAAGCGCCGGTCAGCATACAAATCATTGAATACTTAGGACTACCGTCAGCGCGCACTAAAGTGCTGCCCCCCGTCCCCAAAATCAAAAACGGGAAACCCAGACAATTGATTCCCGCAAAAATAAGCGCATACTTTAAAACAATATCTGTTGCGCCAAAAGCGATCATCAAAGGTTTTAAAAATACCAGTACAAATACCGCCAGCACCACACCACTTCCAACAAGCAGCGTTATGGCATTACCAATATATTTAGCCGCTTCCTCGCGTTTACCTGCCCCAAGTTTCAAATTGAAATTAGACGCACCGCCAACGCCAAAAAGCAGCCCTAACGCAGTACATACCGTAGTTAACGGCAAAGCGACATTAGTAGCCGCATTACCGTACATCCCAACGCTGCGCCCGATAAAAAACTGATCAACAATATTATATAAGGCTCCTACCAGCATAGCTATAATACTTGGTAAAGCAAAATCATGTAAAAGTCTGCTTATTTTTTCACTTCCAAGTGGATTTTCTTCATTTACCTTCATAAATTATTCCTCACATATTTCTAACTTTTTCTCATATAATTATTATACATCTTTTTTATCCTGTATTGCTAATGCCACTTGTGAATTAACTGTGTCCCTTTGGGAATTTCCCACTAACAATAATAAAAAAACCAGGAACAAAAGTTCCTGGTTTTCATGCTTATTCTTAAACAAGCTCGATAATTGCCATTTCAGCAGCGTCACCGCGACGAGGACCTACTCTGTAAATACGAGTAAAGCCGCCTTGTCTTTCTGCATATTTCGGAGCGATTTCATCAAAAAGCTTTCTGGTAGCTTCTTCATCGACGAGAACTGCAAGAACTTGACGACGGGCATGCAAGTCGCCTTGTTTTGCCAAAGTAATCAATTTGGCTACATGGCTGCTAACTTCCTTAGCTTTAGTCACAGTAGTTTCAATTCTCTCGTGTTTGATGAAGGAGCTCAAAATGCTGCGAAACAAAGCTTTACGGTTGCTGGAATTACGGCCCAGTTTTCTGTATGCCATTCGTTTCCGACCCCCTTCTTATTCTTCGTCACTATTGCGTAAAGCCAGTCCCAAATCGGCTAATTTTTTCTTAACCTCATCGAGGGATTTACGACCTAAGTTACGTACTTTCATCATGTCTTCTTCGGTCTTTTGAACCAGTTCATCAACAGTATTGATGCCTGCACGTCTCAAGCAGTTGTTGGAACGTACGGACAAATCAAGATCGTCGATGGAAACGGAACCAGGACCTGCTTGGACAGGCTCCTCGACCGGAGCGGTCTCAGAACTGCCAACTACGGTGACCATACTGCTGGAAGCAGCGGTACCGGTTTGGAACAACTTCAGGTAATCAATCATGATACTGGATGCCATGCTGATTGCTTCGTCCGGCTCAACGCTTCCGTCTGTCCAAACTTCCAAAGTCAGCTTGTCATAATTGGTAACGTTACCAACACGAGTATCGGTAACACCAAATTTTACTCTCGTAATCGGAGAATAAATGGAATCCACAGGAATCATACCAATCGGTTGATCAGGGCGTTTGTTCTTATCAGCAGGAACATAGCCCAGCCCCTTGTCGATGGCAATCTCCATATTGAGTTTCGCATCTTTGTCCAAGGTCGCAATATGCAGCTCAGGATTCAAAATCTCTACGTCGGCATCAACAAGGATGTCTGCTGCAGTAACTTCTTGCTCACCGCTGCATTCGATACGTAAAGTTTTTGGTTCTTCACTGCTTACTTTAAGGCAAAGAGCCTTGATGTTGAGGATAATATCCGCAACATCTTCTCTTACGCCTGGAATTGTAGAGAATTCGTGCAGCACGCCGTCAATTTTAACAGCTGTAACCGCAGCACCGGGTAAAGAAGAAAGCAATACTCTGCGAAGGCTGTTGCCCAGCGTGATACCGTAGCCTCTTTCCAACGGTTCCCATACAAATTTGCCATAACGGCCGTCATCGCTGATCTCAGCGGTGACCATTTTAGGTTTTTCTATTTCGATCATGCGGAAAGCCTCCTTCTCGTGCGTATTACCACAATACGCCTAATGTTGGGTGGCAGATGTTCAACTAATTATTTAGAGTACAACTCAACGATGAGATGTTCTTCGATAGGAACATCGATTTCCTCACGGGTCGGGAAACGATCAACTTTACCGCTCAAGCTTTGAGCATCGAGAACGAGCCAAGCAGGAGTAGTTTTGGAAGCCAGGGTTTCAGCCATACCTTTGAAGTATTCTTTACCACGGCTGTTTTCCATAACGCTGATAACGTCGCCGGCTTTTACCAAAGCGGAAGCGATATCAAGACGTTTGCCGTTAACAGCGATATGACCATGAGTTACCAATTGACGAGCTTGGCTGCGGCTATCGGCCAGCCCAAGACGGTAAACTACATTGTCCATTCTTCTTTCCAGAAGAACGAGCAGGTTTTCACCTGTAATACCTTTTTGTTTTTCGGCTTTAACGAAGGTATTATGGAATTGACGTTCTAACATACCGTAAATACGGCGTGCTTTTTGTTTTTCACGTAACTGAATACCGTACTCAGATACTTTTTTGCGTGCTTGACCATGCTGACCAGGAGCATAGGAGCGAACAGCAAAAGCGCATTTGTCGCTGTAGCATCTGTCACCTTTAAGAAACAGTTTTGCGCCTTCACGACGGCATTGACGGCATACAGCCTCAGTATATCTTGCCATTTAGCGGGTACACCTCCAATAAATTAAACTCTTCTACGTTTCGGCGGACGGCAGCCGTTGTGAGGAATCGGAGTAACGTCTTTAATGGAGTTAACTTCGAGACCTGCAGCCTGAAGAGCACGAATAGCTGCTTCACGACCAGCGCCGGGGCCTTTAACGAATACTTCAACTTGTTTCAAGCCATGTTCCATTGCAGCTTTAGTTGCTTCTTCAGCAGCCATCTGAGCAGCAAACGGAGTGCTTTTACGGGAACCGCGGAAGCCTAAGCCGCCGGCAGATGCCCAGCTGAGTACATTACCGTTCATATCGGCAATAGTAACGATAGTATTATTGAAAGTGGAACGAATATGAGCTACGCCACTTTCGATATTTTTACTTACTTTCTTTTTGTTGCGAACAACTTTTTTACCAGCCACTCGTTTATCCCTCCCTCACTGATTATTTCTTCTTACCTGCAATAGTACGTTTCGGACCTTTGCGAGTACGAGCATTGTTTTTGGTATTTTGACCACGAACGGGCAAGCCCATACGATGTCTGCGGCCGCGATAGCTACCAATTTCAATCAGGCGTTTTATATTGAGGGATTCCTCACGGCGGAGGTCACCTTCTACTTTATAATCACCATCGATAGTTTCACGAAGTTTTGCAACTTCTTCCTCTGTCAGATCGCGAACGCGGGTATCAGGATTGATACCGGTTTTGCTCAGGATCTCACGAGACAGGGTAAGACCGATGCCATAAATGTACGGCAGTGCGTATTCAATACGTTTGTCTCTAGGTAAATCGACACCAGCAATACGTGCCATTAACGCTGCACCTCCTTCTTAGCCTTGTTTTTGTTTATGTTTCGGGTTTTCGCAAATTACCATTACATGGCCTTTGCGTTTAATGACTTTGCATTTTTCACATATTGGTTTAACAGACGGTCTGACTTTCATATTTTAAACCTCCTCTTGCCTGTCTTTGGTTATTTGAACCGATAAGTAATTCTTCCACGACTTAAATCGTACGGAGTAAGCTCGACAGTAACCCTATCGCCAGGCAAAATTTTGATGAAGTTCATACGTATCTTACCGGATATGTGTGCCAGAATCACATGACCGTTTTCCAATTTAACTTGGAACATGGCGTTCGGTAGGGATTCTAAGATTGTGCCTTCAACTTCAATTACGTCTTGTTTGGACACAGCGTTTTACCTCCTTACTTCAGCGCCCCGAGACTAGCTTTAACATCAGCGTAAACTTTGCCGATTTCCTGCAGGCCATCGATTTCATGATATACGCCTTGTTTTTTGTAGTACTCGATCAACGGTTCCGTTTGCGAATGATATGCATGCAAACGATTTTTTACAGTTTCTTCTTTATCGTCGTCACGTTGATACAACGCGCCGCCGCATTTATCGCACATACCTTCCACCTTACTGGGATTGTATTCTACATGATATGTAGCGCCGCAGGCCTTGCAGATACGTCTGCCGGTGACCCTGCCTACAAGCTCAGCGTCAGGAACTACGATATTAACCACACCGGTCAATTTAATGCCCAGATCAGTTAAAATGCCGTCGAGGGCAACAGCCTGCTCTTCGGTTCTTGGAAATCCATCCAAGATAAATCCATTGGCACATTCAGGTTTGGCTAAGCCTTCCCGAACAATACCGATGGTAACGACGTCGGGCACGAGGCCGCCGGCGTCCATGTATCTTTTTGCCTCTTTACCTAATTCTGTGCCTTGCTTAACAGCTGCACGAAACATATCACCAGTAGAGATATGCGGAATTTTGTATTCAGCAATGAGTTTTTCTGCTTGAGTGCCTTTACCGGCACCCGGAGGTCCCATCAAAAGAATATACATTCTAATCTTCCTCCTATTTCATAAAGCCCTGGTAATGACGCATCAAAACCAAAGACTCTACTTGTTTCATTGTATCCAATGCAACACCGACTACGATCAAAAGGGCCGTACCACCGAAATAGATACCCTCTATACCGGTGATCCAACCAACAACATTCGGCATCAGAGCAATCAATGCGAGAAAGATTGCGCCGGCCAGAGTGATTCTGGACATGATTTTATCCAAGTAATCAGTTGTCGGTTTGCCAGGACGCAGTCCGGGAATAAAACCGCCATATTTTTTGATATTATCCGACATTTCAGCTATATTCACGCTTACTGCGGTATAGAAGTAAGTGAAGAATAAAATCATCAATACATACAAAGTAGTTTGAAGAGGAGTACCCCATGCAAACCAGCCTGCAACAGTTTTTACCCAAGGAATGTCTACAAACTGGCCAATCGTAACCGGAAACATCAGCACGGAGGATGCAAAGATGATCGGAATTACGCCTGCCTGGTTGACCTTTAAAGGAATGTAGCTGGTGTGACCACCGTACATTTTACGGCCAACAACACGTTTTGCATATTGAACCGGGATTTTGCGAATACCTTGAGAGATCGCTACAACAAAGACAATCATCGCCAAAGCTATCACCGCGAACAAAATCACGTTCAGAATGTTAACCGTGCCGGCTTGCAGATATTGGAAAATAACATGCATTCCATCAGGAAGTCTGGAAACGATACCAGCAAAGATGATCAGCGAGATACCGTTACCAATACCTTTAGACGTAATCTGTTCACCGATCCACATCAAAAATACCGTACCAGCAGTTAAACTGATCGCAATCAACAGAATCGACATGATTCCGGGGTTATTGATTGCTGATCTCAGACCATAAGCCATACCTAAAGCCTGGATAAAACCAAGCAGAACTGTACCGCCGCGAGTCAGCTGAGTAACCTTTTTCTGACCTTCCACACCTTCTTTGGACCATTGTTCTAATGTAGGAACAACGACCTTTAATAATTGAAGGATAATGGACGCATTGATATATGGAGTAATACTCATAGCAAAAATTGAGAATTTGCTCAAGGCGCCGCCGGAGAACATATCAAGCAGGCCAAACAAATTACCGCTTTGGAAAAGCTGCTCGATCATGGCTACGTTAACGCCAGGAACAGGGATATGTGTTCCAGCCCGAAAAACGATGAACATGGCGAGAGTAAATACAACTTTTTGCCTGAGTTCCGTAATTCTGAAAATATTAGCGAGGGCTGCGAACACTTAGATCACCTCTACTTTTCCGCCGGCAGCAATAATTTTTTCTTCAGCAGATTTGCTGAAACCCATAGCTTGAACCGTGAGCTTTTTAGTAAGCTCGCCGTTGCCGAGGATACGAACACCATCACGAATGTTTTTGATCATTCCGTGTTCGATCAGCATTACAGGTTCAACTACTGTGCCGTCTTCAAAGCAATTGAGACTACCAACATTGATTTCGACATAATTCATGCCAAATCTATTATAGAATCCACGTTTAGGCAAACGCAGATACAAAGGTTTTTGACCACCTTCAAAACCAGGACGTTTTACGCCGCCGGAGCGGGATTTTTGTCCTTTTTGACCTTTGCCAGATGTTTTACCAAGTCCGGAACCGAGACCACGGCCAACGCGAACGGAGGCTCTTTTAGATCCCGGAGCGGGAGATAATTCATGCAAATTCATCTGTAGCACACCTCCTTGTTTTAAGCTTCAACTTTTTCAACTTTCACAAGATGTTCAACTTTGTGAATCATACCGCGAATAGTCGGGGTGTCGTTTTTAACAACAGTAGAATTGATTTTTCCTAAGCCCAGAGCCTTTACGGTTGCGCGTTGATCCTGCGGGTAACCGATCAAGCTACGGGTCAGCGTGATTTTAACTTGTTCCATCATGCTACCTCCTTAGCCAAGTAATTCTTGTACGGTTTTTCCGCGCAGAGCTGCAACAGCTTCAGCACTTTTCAGGGATTTTAAACCTTCCAAAGTTGCACGAACAACATTGTTAGGGTTATTAGAACCTTGACATTTGGTCAAGATATCACGTACGCCTGCCAATTCAAGTACGGCACGAACAGGGCCGCCGGCAATAACGCCGGTACCTTCTGCAGCCGGTTTCAAGAACACACGGCCTGCGCCGAACACACCAATGATTTCATGAGGAATGGAAGTGCCAACCATAGGAACAGTAATCAGGTTCTTTTTAGCATCTTCAACGCCTTTGCGGATAGCTTCCGGAACTTCGGCAGCTTTACCAAGGCCCATACCAACATGACCGTTTTCGTCACCAACTACAACGAGTGCGGAGAAGGAGAAACGACGTCCGCCTTTAACAACCTTTGCAACGCGGTTGATGAATACGACTTTCTCTTTTAAGTCGCTTTCTTGTTTTTCGAAATTCGCCACTTTTATTCCTCCTTCTATTAGAATTGCAGTCCAGCTTCACGAGCCGCGTCTGCCAGTGCAGCAACACGACCGGTGTACAGGTAACCGCCACGATCAAATACAACTTCTTTAATTCCTTTAGCCAAAGCTTTTTCAGCAATAGCCTTGCCAACTGCTTTAGCAGCTTCAGTATTGCCGCCGTAGTTAGCTTTCAAGTCTTTCTCAACAGTGCTGGCAGCAACAATCGTTTCGCCTGTTACATCGTTAATCACTTGTGCATAAATATTGGACAAGGAACGATATACATTCAAACGAGGTTTTTCTGCCGTACCGATAATATATTGACGAGAACGGAGATGACGTTTTTGACGTTTCTCATTTTTATCAACTCTGTTAAGCAAGAGTTTCACTCCCTTCTTTTAGAAATTACTTCTTGCCTTTAGCGCCAGCTTTACCCATCTTACGACGAACGTATTCGCCTTCATAACGAATACCTTTGCCTTTATAGGGTTCAGGCGGACGCAGAGTGCGGATTTCAGCTGCAACTGCGCCGACTTTTTCTTTGTCTGCGCCGCTGACAACGATTTTGTTAGGAGCCGGAACTTCAAAAGTAATACCTGCAGGCGGCTCTTTTACTACCGGATGAGAGAACCCGAGAGTAAAGTTGATGTTATTGCCTTGTTTAGCGGCACGATAGCCGACACCGGCAATTTCTAAAGATTTGCTGAAACCGGTGGTTACACCGACAACCATGTTGTTGATCAGAGTACGGGAAAGACCGTGCATGGAACGATGAGTTTTTTCATCACTCGGACGTTCAACAGTCAGTACGCCGTTTTCCAGAGTCAATTTCATATCTTTATTGATTTGGCGAGATAATTCGCCTTTGGGACCTTTAACGGTAACCAAATTATTTTCAATAGTAACTGTAACGTTAGCGGGTACAGTAATTGGTTGTTTACCAATTCTAGACACTTATGAGCACCTCCTATCTTTCAAGTATTACCAGACGTATGCCAGCACTTCTCCACCGAGACCAGCCTTACGGGCAGCTTTATCGGTCATCAGGCCTTGAGAAGTGGAGATCACTGCGATACCGAGACCACCGAGGACTCTGGGCAGCTGATCTTTTTGAGAGTATACTCTCAAGCCGGGCTTAGAAATACGTTTGATACCGGAAATAACTTTTTCCTTATTAGCACCGTATTTCAGGCTGACGCGGATAACATTTTGTTTGCTATCGGCAATTACTTCAAAATCTTTAATGAAACCTTCAGCTTTCAAAATCTCAGCAATAGCTACTTTGATTTTGGAGCCGGGGATTTCAACTTTATCGTGATGAACCGAGTTTGCGTTACGAATACGGGTAAGCATATCGGCAATCGGGTCAGTCATTACCATACTTAAATACCCTCCTTCCTAATTTGCTGTTTTACCAGCTAGCTTTGGTTACTCCCGGAATAGCGCCTTGGTAGCTGTATTCACGGAAGCAGATACGGCAGACACCGTACTTGCGCAGGTAAGCGTGGGGACGACCGCAGATCTTGCAGCGGTTGTACTTGCGGGTGGAGAACTTAGCAGGAGCCTGCTGCTTGAGAATCATAGATTTCTTAGCCATTTCACATATCCTCCTACTTAGCGTTCAAAGGGAGCGCCGACCAGGGTCAGCAGCTCGCGGGCCTCTTCGTCGGTCTGCGCGGTGGTGCAGATGACGATGTCCATGCCGCGGATCTTGTCGATCTTGTCGTACTCGATCTCGGGGAAGATCAGCTGCTCCTTGATGCCAAGGGCATAGTTGCCGCGGCCGTCGAAGGCGTTCGCGCTGATGCCGCGGAAGTCGCGGACACGGGGAAGCGCCACGTTAAAGAGACGATCGAGGAACTCCCACATCTTATCGCCGCGGAGGGTGACCTTCGCGCCGACGGGCATACCTTCACGCAGCTTGAAGTTCGCAACGGACTTCTTGGCGTTGGTGATGATGGCCTTCTGGCCGGTGATGGTGGAGAGGTCACGGACGACGGCCTCGAGGACTTTCGCGTTCTCGCGAGCCTCGCCGCAGCCGACGTTGACGACGACCTTCTCGATCTTGGGGACCTGCATGGTGGAGGTGTAGCCGAACTTCTTAAAGAGAGCGGGCGCCACTTCCGCAACGTACTTGTCTTTCAGTCTTGCCATAGTGTTACGACTCTCCTTTCTTACAGCTCAGCGCCGCACTTCTTGCAGACGCGGGTCTTCTTGCCGCCCTCGACCTTGTGGGCGACGCGGGTGCCCTTGCCGCACTTGGGGCAGACCACCTGGACCTTGGAGGCATACAGAGCCGCTTCGCGCTCCACGATGCCGCCGGTCTCGCCCTGCTTGCGGGGCTTGATGTGGCAGGTCACCACGTTGATGCCCTCCACCACGACCTTGCGCTCGCTGGGGACAGTACCCAGCACCTTGCCGGACTTGCCCTTGTCCTTGCCGGACAGGACGATAACGGTATCGCCCTTTTTCACATTCATAGCCATTTCTTCAAGCCCTCCTTACACAACTTCGGGAGCGAGGGACAGGATCTTCATGTAATCCTTGTCGCGCAGCTCACGGGCGACGGGCCCAAAGATACGGGTGCCGCGGGGATTCTTGTCGTCCTTGATGAGGACGGCAGCGTTCTCGTCAAAGCGGACATAGGTGCCGTCGTTGCGGCGGACGCCCTTGGCGCTGCGGACGATAACGGCCTTGACGACCTCGCCCTTCTTGACCGTGCCGCCGGGGGTAGCCTTACGGACAGAGGCAACGATCACGTCGCCGATGCTGGCGTATTTACGCTTGGATCCGCCGAGAACGCGGATGCACTTGATTTCCTTGGCGCCGGTATTGTCGGCAACCTTCAGATAACTTTCCTGCTGAATCATTCCGGCACCTCCTTACTTCGCTTTTTCAATGATTTCGACCACGCGCCATCTTTTGTCCTTCGACATCGGGCGGGTCTCCATGACGAGAACACGGTCGCCTATGCCGCACTCATTCTTCTCATCGTGTGCCTTGAGCTTCACAGTGCGGTTGACAATTTTCTTGTAAAGCGGATGCTTTACCCTGTCCTTTACGGAAACAACCACGGTTTTATCCATCTTATCGCTGGTGACAATACCCACCTGCGTTTTTCTGAGGTTTCTTTCGCTCATGCTTTAGCCTCCCTTCCCTCACGAAGTCGCGCCGTGCAGTTCGATATCGCGCTGAATCGTTTTGATGCGGGCGATATCCTTCTTGACGGCATTGATTCGCATCGGGTTATCGAGCTGGTTTATGGCTTGCTGGAAGCGCAGATTAAAAAGCTCGTCCTTTAATTCGATCAGCTTGGCATCAAGCTCCGCGGGGGACAGTTTTCTCATTTCACTGGCTTTCATTACTGCTCACCACCCGTTTCTTCTTTCGTTACAAATTTGCACTTGATCGGCAGCTTGTTGGCCGCAAGGCGCATCGCCTCACGCGCATTTCGAACATCACTCTGCCCGGTTTTACCACAGCCACCCAATATTCGGGGGAACCTTTACCGGAACCCATGCGGGTTTCCGCCGGCTTCTCGGTGATCGGCTTATCCGGGAAGATCTTGATCCAAACCTGGCCGCCGCGCTTAATGTAACGCGTCATGGCGATACGGGCCGCCTCAATCTGATTGGAGGTGATCCAGGCGGGCTCGAGTGCAACGAGACCAAAATCGCCGTAGTTTACCTGATTGCCGCGGGTAGCCTTGCCTTTCAAACGGCCTCTTTGCACCCTGCGGTATTTGACACGCTTCGGTAACAGCATTATCGAGCTCCTCCTTCCCTGCGCGGCCTGCGGTTTGCATTGTCATGCAGCACCTCGCCGCGATAAATCCAGACCTTCACGCCAACGCGGCCATACGTCGTCT
>OKTU01000859.1_pt1 | contig 16276 bp, 18 predicted proteins | sample 1606311 | NCBI WGS metagenome assembly OKTU01 (sample SAMEA3879557, study PRJEB24766) | human gut metagenome | biome: human-associated habitat; feature: feces | place: USA | collected 1985/1987
ATAGTGTAAAGCTCCTTTCCGTCATGGAATGAGCCGTGATACGCTATACTTTATTATACCATATCTACGGCTCAATGACATTAGATTTCGTCCAATGTATCTATGATTTTTTCAAATTGTTTTCGCTTAATCTGAATACGATTACCGTTCACGATAACCCAGCCAGCGTCAATATTTTCTTCGGCTAATTTACGCAATTTTTTTTCGCCAATGCGGAAGTATTTAGACGCTTCTTCAATCGTCAGTGTATATTTTTCCCAGATAGGCACATCAGTATTGTTCATAATCTATGCACCCCCTTTACTGTGTGTTGTTTTTTACAAGCAGACAGACGGCTTTGGAAAGCTCCATTAGTATCTCAACTATTCCCATTCTTGTGGGCAGAACCGCACCATGCGGACGTATCATTATTCTGTGAGGATAGGTCGTGGCAAAACGACTTTTCCAACAGTCGCTCTCGGATCACTGCGTGGGTCGCTCGCTTTCTTTTGAAAAGGTCGTGGCGTACAGTCCCCGTGGCTCGCTATCTCACAAACGTATCTGTCTGCTTTATTCAGTTGTCAAAGAGCTGTGGCGAAAGCGTGTTGCTTTCATGTAAAAACAGGTGCAGAGCAGGAAAGAGGGGATTGAACCAATCATGCTCTGCGGTTACTGCTTGTTATTCTTCTTCGATTTCTAAGGCAATATCAAACCCTAAAATCATTTTAATAAGTGCTTCTCTGATGAGTCCCTTTAACTCCATATCTACAACAATATAAACATTGCCGTATTCATCATAGAGTGGACGCAGACAGCACTTTGATATGTACGGGTCATAAAATGCCAGTATCTTTTCAATCGCTTTTTCGTCCCCGTCCATTGCCTGCGAAAGCAAATAGTAGGACGGCTTCTTCATTGTGTGTTTCATTTGCTATCATTTCTCCTTTAGTATTTTTTTCATAAGCTCTAGTGAATTGTGTCGGTTTTGAAAAACACCACTTCTTGAAATATTTTGTCTTTTTGCAATCTCGGTATCGCTCATTTCCAAAAAATAATACATCAGCAAATTTTCTCGATTACGCTCAGACAAATGTTTCAAGGCTTCTGCCAGTTCATCATCACAAATACGAATATCACTACCGCATACATTGAAAATCGTATAGTCCGTATCATAGTCGTCCCAGACAGCCAGACTTTCTACAACGATTTCTGGAAGTTCACAAAAAAGCGTTTCTTCCTTTTGTCGTCGCTTTAATTTCTTCTGATAGTCCTTAACAACATGTCGGACAACTTTCTTCAAACAACTTTCAAAACGGCATTGAACTGTTTTCTGGAAGTCAGACGGTTTCATCAATCGCACCCCCTTTCCGTTACGACGTGAAAAGTGGTTATCCCTCTTTCCGCACCATATAGGGAACGGCAGGTGTGATTTGCTAAGTTGAAACCGAAAAAATTTAAAAATTTTTTTAGGCATGAAAAAAGCCCGCACAAAACATATAGTTTTATACGAGCTATTAAAGCTATAAAATATTCAGTTTTTAATAAAAAGCTGTTAGGTAGTGTATGATTGTATAGAATTTCGCTTAAAATGTTCCATAATACAATCCCCCTTAAAGCACCTTAATAATGTTAGTGTAGTTTTGAAAGGAAACTGTTATAAAAATCAAATCACATATTTTTTCCACCTATGCCAATTAAAATAAATAATCATCAAAAAGTAATATAATAATATAACTTGAAAGTCTAAACATTATAACTGTTTTCTATTCATTACAGTAATACTTACAATCAAACAAATAACGACCAATAAAATAGTTATAAGGACTGCAATTCCATAATCTTCAATAGATTTAGTACCAATCAGCAAAGAAGCACTTTCCATTAGAGTAGTCGGAGTGTATTTCCAAGCTTTAGGAAAAAAGCTAATAAGATACACACCTAGAACACTGCCACCAGTCCCTAAAAGCACTCCCGTATAACTTTTAACAAGAACGGAAGCCATAAAGTACGATTACCTCTTTTATAGCTCTTATGAGTTAGAATATGATAAAGTGTATACGCCAGCAGGGCTAATTCTGAGATTACTAACGGTACTAAAAACGGTAAAAATTCAGTAACATTATTCATTATTTTTTTCCTCCTCTCGATAGGTTTCAACACAAAAACCATGATATCCACAACTGGTACACGTCAGTTTTCTGAGCGTCATGGAATGATTTGAAAAAATAAACTCTTTCAGATGAGGTTTAAATATCTCATGACACTGTGGACAGATATATACTATCCTTTTTGATAAAAATCGTATTATAAAAATTGCATATGGAATCGCTACCAAGATATATCCCCAAAATAACCACTGTATTCCAGTAGTAATCCATAAAATAATACTAACCCACTGAATTATATTTAGGGGAATACCTGTTATCAACAGAACTGCGTGTAACTGCTTCATTTTCTTTTTGTTTTCCATTGCATAAGCTATATCTCCGATTGATTCAACAGAGAAATTTTCTATTCCTTTCAGTGCTTTCTTTATGCCCTCTAGCATAGCAAGTTGCTCTTGTCTTTCTTTTACTTCATTTTGAAGAAGTTGCTCTTGCTTTTCAAGCAAAACAGAAATAACACTGCTAGGATTACTTTCAGATAACAATTCTCCTATGCTTTTAATTGAAATACCTGCATCACGAAGAAAGCAAATGATTTTCAGTTTTTTATAATCATCTTCTGAATAAAGTCGTCTGCCACCTTCAGAAAGTTCACTAGGTATTAAGATACCACGTTCATCATAATACTGCACTGTTCTAACAGATACTCCACAAAGCTTTGCTATTTCTCCTGTCGTATATTTTGACATAGCCTTTTCCTCCTTTCTGTTTTCATTTTATGTCATTACGTAGCGTTACAAGCAATACGTTACGTGGGGTAATTTTTTAAACTTAATGTTCTATCACATAGTTTATACTGCAAATCCGCTTCGCAGGAAGCGGGATAAACATTTAAACCTTTGTCTTTTGGGTAATCTTATAAATATATTCTTCTGGCGTAGGACGTTTATTTCCAAAATACTTTTTGAAATTTGCCTGCACCTCTGGGTCTGTACTGTTCATAGCTTCGTCAATCGTTGCTTCAATATCAGCCCGAACATCAGCAAATGATACACTGCCAGCTTTTGCACCAGCTTTCAATGCTTTTTTTATATCACGTTTTTTTAGCCCTATCATGGTATCACTCCTAAATTCAATCGTCTATTACTGTAAAAAATAGTGTTCTATTAGGTGGAATTTGATTGCAAAGAATTGTACTTAAAGCTTTCCATACTGCAAGCCCACTTAAAGCACCGTATCAATGTTGGCATGGTTTTCAAATTACTCTGAAAAATTATGAACTGTTCCTTTTGGAAATGTAATGGTCAGTCTTGTATATTCTTTTTCCGTAGAAGCAATATCCAATTTCAAGCCCAACCTATCGCATAATTTTTTCGATAGATACAGTCCCATACCCGTTGCATTTGCCTTGTTTCTATTTGAACCCGTAAAACCTTTTTCAAATACACGGGATAAATCAGACGCTTTTATTCCACAACCATTATCTTCAATCACAAGCAATATATTTGTACCATTGTCTTGACTGTATATCGTCAGCTTATTTTCTTGCTTATCAAAATACTTAATCGCATTTTGCACGATTTGAGATAGAATGAATGTCAGCCATTTTTCATCAGTATAAATGACATTTTCTATGTCATGGATATTGATAATTGCTTTTCTTTCCATAAGCGAATGACGGAATTTCAGAATGACATTATGTATCACTTCGTCTAACTGCAACTGTTTTACAAAATAGTCTTTTTCCGTATTTTCGCTTCTTGCATAGTAGAGCATTTGTTCCACTAACTGAAATATTTTGTCTGTTTCTTTTTTTAATGTGTAATTTTTTGTATTGTCAAACGTCAAAGACAATGCTCCTATCGGTATTTTTATTTCATGGGCGAAACTTTCCACATATTCTTGATAGTCCTGCTTTTCTTCTGTGATTTTGCCGATTTCATCATTCATAGATTTGCAGGCTTTTTTTAGTGCGTAGTAATAGGCTTCATTTTGAAATTCTTTTGGCTTTGGTAAAACGTCTGCAATATAATAGGTTTCTTCCAGTCCATCTACTAAATCAATAATATGTTGTGAAGCGTTACGTTTCTTCCGATACAAACACCATTGAAAAAGCCCTTGTATGCTGATGAACAGAATTACCAGCAATACAACAAATAGCATATCTACACCGTAGAAAATCAAGAGAAATGCTACTAAGGCAAGAAAGAAAAGCTGAAACAATATCTCTGTTATTTTTTCTTCTAAGAATGTAAAAAAACTCACAGTTTCCAACCCTTTCCTCGTATATTTTCCAATAAATGAACAATACCGATTTCTTTCATTTTCTTTTTTAGACGAGTCATATTAACCAGTAATACATTTTCGTCTAAATAATATTTGTCGTTCCACAGCTTTTCCAATAGTTCTTCTTTGCTAATAACTTTATCTTCGTTCATAAAGAAGTAGTACAAAATACGAAATTCATTTCTTGTCAGTTCAATGCTTTGCTCTTGATATTTCAAAATGGATAAGTGTAAATCAAGGGTACAATCTTTTTTGACAAGCTCACGGAAATTGTTTGGGTTTGACAACTGCAATGCACGCTTGATCTTCTCAAGAAGAATAAGCGTATCATATGGCTTTGTGATAAAATCAATCCCACCCACTTGAATACTTTTCAATTCGTCAGCATTTGTATCTCTGCTTGTTACAAAGATAATCGGTACTGGCATGACTTGTTTTATTTTCCTGCATACTTCATAGCCATTCTCATACGGCAGGTTAATATCAAGCAGAACCAGTTCTATGGAATATTGCTTTAATTCATCTGTCAGGTTTCCAAAGTCAGTCAATAAAACTGTTTCATATCCTTGTGTGTTCAATAATTTAGAAAGCTCCAAACGAGTGATTTCATCATCTTCGATAATTGCTATTCTCATTTCAACACCCCCTTGATTTACCATTATAATAATTCCACAGCAGGAGAGCTAGAAAAATCTAACTCGCCTCATTGATATTTCGTTTGAAACCGATATACGTTGCTATCCAGTAAATACTATAAATTAGGAAGAAGATAATTAAATTCAAGCCAAAGTACATTAGATAAAGGTGTTTATCTCCCAAAATTTGTTGATACACATTATTCAATGACGACATCATCACGAAAGAACATAATATTGCTGATATTGCAGGGACACAAAATAATATCAATAATTGTTTTCTGATTGTCTTAAATAGCGACTTGTCATTTATTCCTAATCTTCGCAAGGTCAGGTAGCGATATTTGTATTTAGTAGAGTCGCTCAATGATTGAACTGCCAAAATTGTCCCTACTGCGGAAATCAAGATAAATGCAATATACATAAACAGACTGACTACTATTGCAACCATTGCTTTTTGTTGTTCTATTTCTGCACCTCTTACGTTTACTCTATACGATTCGTCATTTATTTCTCCATTTTCATCAACCTTTACTAATTGATGTTGCATATCTTCTTTTATCTTATTTTCTAATTCTGCGTCTGTATCTTCTTTTGTATCTATAATCAAATGATTTTCTGATACTTCAAGTCCTTGAACATATTTATCTGGAAGTACAACAACAAATCTGCCAGTATTAGTTATAGAGTTCCAATAAGACTTAGTGTCATATCCTTTTAATTTCAAATTTTTATTTGCTACTGTTATGGTTTCAATATCTTTGTTATCTTCAACCTCATATGCAAACTTGCTATTTGTAACTATATAGTATTCGTTATCATTTAAAGAAAGCAACGGCATCTTTCTTAATTCTAGTAATCTATTATAATCACTTAACTTCAAGACTGGGTCAAAATCATAATATTCTGATTGGAAAAAATTTTGTACCTGATGATTCGGCTCTTTATAAATGTCGTACTCAATGGTATTATCAATCGTATATTCTTCTTCAATTACTCGAATATATTCATCAAATACCTGCTTATCATCAAAGAGTTGTACATCATATGGTGCATTTAAATTCACGCTGATATCATACGAAGCTTTGTTGATACTAGAATAATTCAGAGCCAGCAGTGAAATTAAAATCAACATAGACAATGTACCAAATGTGAAGCTCATTGTTCTTGCTTTAGAAGCAAATGTTCTTGCTACAAACAGATTATCATTTTGATATTTCATTTTTTTATTCTTTAACAAAACAGTCAAGAACATATCTGCACAAGTTGTAGATATACCATAAATGCTGATAATCAACATGATTACGCTTACCATCAAATAGGTAAGTGTTTCTTGCTTATTAAAATTATCCATAGTACAACGTGAATTCCAGAGAAAAAGAGAAATCGCACCAAGAATAATACTTAAAACAAAAATGACATTTCTTTTTTTACTGTCACGGAACATTTTCTTTTCATTTTGTTTATCAAAGTAAAGAAAATCACGTATCGTCATTTTACTTATTCTTCTTAATAGATTAAGTAAAACCAAAACATAAATAGTTAAAAAATAAATTATCAATAGTCCAATAGAAACAAAATTCAAAGAAATAAAGAGAGTTTTTGGAATACCCAGTAAGTTTACAATTACTAACGACACAAACTGGCTGAATAAAAAGCCAATAGGAATAGCTAATACAAATGCTAAAATTCCCAACAGTATATTTTCAATTATAACTAAGTGGGCAATTTCTTTTTTCTTAATGCCAAGAAGCATATATGTTCCTAATTCTTTACTTCTTTTTTCAAACATAAATTTCGTTGTATAGTTGATCAAAAAGCATATCACAAAAATAATAAGGATATTTACAGCGAACAATGAATTCTTAAATGCATCCATACTGGAACATAACTTTACAATTTCATCAGAACTTGCCACCAAATTAAAAGCAAATATAAGAGAAAAGGATGCAGTAACGGTTATCAGATAAATCAAATAATCTTTAATATTTCTTTTTGTATTTCTATACGCTAACTTACCTAACATTTCCCACTTCACCTCCGAGCAAGGTTAATATATCCAGTATTTCATTGAAGAAATCTTTTCTGCTTTTTTCCCCTCTGAAAATTTCATTGAATATTTTACCGTCTTTCAAGAACAAAATACGTTCACAGAAAGACGCACTAAACGGGTCATGTGTTACCATTAAAATAGTAGCCTGCATTTTCTTGTTGATTTCAGACATTGTTTCCAGTAATAATCTGGAAGCTTTTGAGTCCAAAGCTCCCGTCGGTTCATCAGCTAAAATCAGTTTCGGTTCATTGATTAAGGCTCTAGCACAAGCACAACGCTGTTTTTGTCCGCCAGAAACTTCATAAGGAAATTTCGATAAAATATCACGAATACCCAATTTATCGGCGATAGCATGAACTCTTTTCTCAATATCAGTAGGGTTCTGTTTGTTGATAACCAATGATAAAGAAATGTTTTCTCCAATCGTTAAAGTATCTAAAAGGTTGAAATCTTGAAAAATGAACCCTAGATTTTCACGTCTGAAATCAGCAAAATCTTTATCCTTGATTTTGGTAATATCTTGATTATTGACTGTAATGTGTCCGCTGGTTACAGTATCAATCGTAGAGATACAGTTTAATAGGGTAGTCTTTCCAGAACCACTAGCTCCCATGATTGCGACAAATTCGCCCTTATCTACATACATAGAAATACCGTCTACTGCCTTTGTGATATTTCCAGAGTTACCCCCGTAGTATTTTTTTACTTGCTCTAAATTTAAAATGTGTTCCATTAAAAATCGCTCCTTTCTTCCTGCCACATTTATTTGTTTTGGAATACAATTAAATTATAGCAAGGGCAGTATTCAATTACACTTACAGTTTTGAAAGTAAACAGAGAGTAAAAGAGCCGTGATAATGCAGATCACAATTCTGTGAAGCATTTCCACGACCCTTTTATTATAATTTTACCTTTGTCTTTTTCGTAATGGTATAAATGTATTCCTCTGGTGTAGGGCGTTTATTTCCAAAATACTTTTTGAAATTTGCCTGCACTTCTGGGTCGGTGCTGTTCATAGCTTCATCAATCGTTGCTTCAATATCCGCCCGAACATCAGCCAATGATACACCGCCAGCTTTTGCTCCTGCTTTCAAGGCTTTTTTAATATCTCGTTTTTTAAGTCCTATCATAGTATTACCTCATCATAATTTAGCGAATGTTTTAAAAATGTTTTTCAAAATGTTTATACAGAACAATCCCTAAAAATGTTTGCAGTAGGAATAACCCAAAGATAACTCCTATAATCCAAGCTTCAATATGAAGTAACGCAAATACAAACGCAACAAACAAGTACACGAAGGTCATTATCTGATACACTAAAGAACCAGCTTTCATTCTTAAAAATACTTTTCTTTCATCAACATTATTGATGTGATTTTCTCTATTTATATTTTCCAATTTTTCTTTATTTTTTGGCATTTCATAATAACAAATTTTCAATAATTGAACACCAGAAGCAAAAGCTAAACCAAGCCCTATTGCATAAAAAAGTGTAGAGTAGTAGTCAGTATCAATAACGAAATATCCAAAACATATAAAGATTATGCCTATAATAATTTCAATGATAAATGGTAATTTTTTCTTCATTGTTAATTCCACCTTTCAAAAGACTACATTTTCTTATCTAAATAACGAGCTGTTATAACCCATGTGATTTGTCCGATAGCAATAACTCCTACTATCGAAAAAAATACAACTTTACTCATATATCCCATAAAGATAAGAGCAAATAATACAAGAACCAATAATGTAAGTGTTACTTTATAAGCATTCGCAAGAGAAGCATTAGTAATTGCGATATTTCTTTCATCATTTTCTAATATTTGCATTTCTTTTGTCGGCTTACTGAATATATCACACCCCATTAAAATCAATATTATTCCAATAAGTGTTGTACCATAGACAACCAAATCTGGACGAGGTACAGGTAATAGTTGATGTACTCCTAAACCATAAGTTAGTAAACCACCTAAAAGAACTATTACACCGACAAATAATTCTACTTTTTGTATCTTATGCTTCATTTACTTTCCTCCTCATAAATAAAAATTTCTTCAATGCTCATTTGAAAGTACCTTGCAATTTTAAAGGCTAACATAATAGAGGGATTGTAGCGTCCATTTTCTAAAGAGCCTATTGTTTGACGAGATACTTCAAGAGCAGTCGCTAAATCTTCTTGTTTAATACCTCTTTGTTTTCGTAATTCTTCTAAACGATTTTTCACAACATACCCCTTTCTTGAACGAATGGAAAGTTTACTTTCCTTTTCTAATCTTATGATACTCCTGCGAGCAAAGAATGTCAAGCAAACTTTCCATATTTTATTAACCTACAATCTTCCAGTTGCTATCCTTATGTAATACAAGCTCATACTGCGATACTTGCGTCGCTTTTGTCTGATTATCAAGGAACTTCACGGCAACCTTGACTTTTACATTGTCGCCGTCCTTTATAAAGATAGGGTTTACCAATTCAGAATAAAAGTAGTCCCTGCCGATAGGTTCAAGCACATTTCCCGATACATAGTAAGCAAGTTCTTTTTCTGTAGCTGTCGGGTAGAGCTTAAAGAATGTTTCCAAAAATGAGGTAGCGTCATTTACGGTATCAGCGTCCACGCTTGCGTCTGCTTCTGGTGTCTTTGGCTCATAGTCTGATTTTTCGATTGCTGGTGCAAGGGTAGGGTTCTGAACGATTACCATATCCCCGTCAGCGTCCACATGGACTTTCACGGTATAGGTTGCTTTAATTGCTGTTGTCTGTTCTCCCTCTTTTATCTGCTGATCTACTTCGTAGGTGGCAGAAAAAGTGTCCGTTCCCGACTGTTCGATATTCCACACAATCACATCTGTAACCGTGGAACTGGTCGGTATATCGGTTCTAATGGTATCCACATTCAAGTCCTGCAATTCCTTTGTCAGATAACCGTTGATTGCCTGCGTTCTTGCTTCAATCGCTTCTTTGCTGTTATTCCATGTGTAATAGGACTTCGCAAAGTTCTTCACGAAATTTTCTATCCCGTTGGTGTCCTGCAAGCGAAGTTCAATGATTTCTTTTTCATGGGTCGTGTGCTGGTCGATAGCCGTAAAATTCTTATACACCCCGAAGCTCACGCTTGCAATAAGTACCACCCACAACGCAATCACGGCTTTCTTATGTGTGCCTACCTTAACAGTACGCACCTTTTTTTCTTTTGGTTCTTTGATAGTTTCTGTCTGTTTCTTATTCTTCTTAAACATATTTTCAAGTCCTTTCTATTGTTTTACTCGTCCTGCACCGATTAAGTGCTGTTGCCAGTAACTACTACTTAGGTCTGCATATCCTATCGGGTTGCCTGCATGGTACATCTGTGTCGGCGAAACGAGAATACCAACGTGTGTTACATAACTTCCAGCATTATAGGTAGAATGAAAAAACACCAAGTCCCCAGCCTTTGCCTGCGAAAGTGGAAGATGTTGGGTAGCGTCATACTGTGCTTGTGCCGTTCTCGGTAAGGAGATACCAGCTTTTCCATAACACCATTGCGTCAGTCCCGAACAGTCAAAAGAAGTGTTGGGATTGCTACCGCCATACACATATTTCCAGCCTTGATATTTCAACGCTTCATTCATTACCTTTTGTGCCAGCTCTCCCGATACCTGCGAAACAGTTAAATACTGATTGACTAATTCCACATAGAACATATTTCCATAGCCATACCGCCAGCCCCCGTTCTTCGCAACAGCTATCGGGTTGGTGTAGGTTATTTTCTTTCCACCCGATTTCTCACGAGCGAAGCTCTCTGCAAGATTAAAAGTGTGTTTCTTTCCTTTTCCTGCCACATATCCCACATAGCCACCGCCATAGTTATAGGACTGTATCGCTACATTCAAATCGTCGATACCTTGATTTTTGCAGGAAGAAAGCAGGGACGCAAAATACTTACACCCCTGCTTGATTGAACTTTCTGTATCTAAAGAGTTAGGTGGTAAACCAAGACTTTCCGAACTCTGCATAACATCTTCTGCCGTACCGCCACTTTCTACTTGAATGATAGCAAGCAGTACATTGACATACTCGGAGATACCGTTTTCTCTGGCGTATTTTTCCACCATAGGCTGATGTTTCAAAACTTCTGCGGATAGGTTCATACCCGTAATGCCAGAAGAAAAGTTGCTGTTCTCGTCGTCGCTGTCCGCACTAATCAAGACACCAAAGAAAAGAACTACGGAAAAGAGGATAGGAAACAGACTGCCAATGATAGCGATATGTTTCAGTTTCATTTTTTCTTCTGTCCTTTCTTCGTTACAAGGTTACGAGTTTTCTCTGTGGTCTGCTGGTTCTTCTGGACGCTCTGCGTCTGCTGAACCTTTGTCCTGCGGTCTTTGGTGTAATTCTGGCGTGTTTCCTGCGATACTACTTTTTCTACATTCTGCCTATGTGCTGGCTGTGCCGACTGGGTCGCTTTTCTATCAGAAGCACCAGAAGATAACGGACGCTCTTTGATAACATTTGTCTTGACTGGCTCACTTGCTTTTGAAGTGGTCGCTGTGGCAGGACGTTTCACTTCCTGCGTTTTTTCCGCACTCGGTTTTGGAATGATTGAAGTTGTGGCTGGTCGCTCATGGGGACGGGTAGCTCCCGTTGTCGCTGATCCGTCCGTCTTTCGTGCCTGCCTTGCTTCTTGTGCCTTTTGAAGCTCCATACGTTTGTCAGCGATATTTTTCTTACGCTGTTCCTGCTTTTCCAATCGTCCCGACTGTCTGGACTGCTGTTCCTGCACCATGCCACGCTTGAAGTCGGACACGCTGGACTTTGCCTTTTCCTTTGCGGAATATACCGCATAAGCAGTCTGTGTCGGTATATCCTTGATATTCTCTTTGACAGCGTTTGCCTTATCTTTCACTTTATTTTTCGTATCTAAGACAGCACCCACCTTTGAGCCTGCACGCTGTCCCATGCTGGAAGTGATATTGCCCCGATTTTCTTTAGAAGCTGTATTTTTTCTTTCAGCCCTCTTGCCAGCAACGGCACTTCCAGCCACCGCACCAGCCACACCGCCCGAAATACCGCCAGCACTTACCGCCCTTGCAATACGGTGTTCCATACGCCTAGCTCTATGTCGCATAAACAGATACGGTCTGCGGAAAATTCTTCGTCCCATGCTTTGACTATCATTAGCGTTCAAAGAGAACATACTCATTAAATCGCCCAGCTTCATATAGATACCAGCAAAACATACTATCTGCAAGAACGCCACCATGAAGAACGGATAGTCCGTGGAAATGTTATAAAACATACTGGAAATGCTGAACGCCACCGTTACAATGAGCGTTATTCCTGCCCGTGTCATAATGGTATTAAACACCCTCACGATTGCCTGTTTTACCATGCTTTCATAGCTCGGTATCATGGAAAGTAGAAAACTGATAGGTAAAAACATTGCAAAGATAATAAAAAGTATCTGGCTGAACAACATCATGCCCGTAAGCAAGAATACAAATATCGTGATACCTAAGTTGAAGAACAAGAGGAAGAACACCATGCCTAAACGGTTCACGACCTGCGGTATCGTCAGATTGTTGTTGTCGTTATCTTCGATTTCTGTTTTCACGACTTCCTCTCTAGTTTTCCCATCCTCGTCCTCTGGGCTTGCCGATACAAGAGCTTCTACACGGTCTGCCCCGATTTCTTCTGCGTTGCTGTTCCCGAATTGCAAGAGTAACCACGGCTGTTCCACTTGAATAGAAAATAAGCTGTCCCGTATCAAGTCCACGCTATCCTTGCCCTCACTGTCAGAATTAGGGAGCATGATTTTCGTTCCCAAGTCTAAAGAAGCGGTACTGATGTCTGATGAAAATTCATTTATCTTCTTAATGTAGTCGGGAGCATAGGCAATAAATGAAGCGGACAGCACGAACACCACCACAAAGTTGATAACAGCGTGAAGTGCCTTGCTGGTTTCCCGTTTAATCAGTCCCGTATAAGCAACATAAAGTCCCACCACCAAGATAATGAGAAGCAGAAAGCCAACATAGAAGCCAGAGCTGGAAAAGCCGTTTGAAGTAACGCCTGCAAGGGTCTGTATGCTCTTTCCGATACTGTCTGCCATATCGTTAATAAAATCAAGTTTATAGGCTTCCTGCACCACATAGCCCGTTGCATTACTTAAATAAAGGCTTATCGTCCAGACAAAGTTGGTAATACAGTAAAGTCCATACTGCACCGATTTTCCGATACCGTCCAGCCAGTTCCACGGAAGCCACGACCAGCTATTATCTACATAAAAATCAAGCTGGTAATTCGACAACGGATATTTTGAATACAGATTTTCTGCGTTTATGGTATCGTCCACAAGCCCCGTTGCATGAGCTACCGTCCCCAGAAGTGAAAGCAGGATAAGGGAGAGTGCCACCACGAACAGAGCCATTTTGAGAAAGTGGAAAATCTTCTTTTTTGTGAACGCACCTTTTACCCTTTCTTTCATCACTCCACCTCATTTCTCTGTACGGGCGGTCTGGTATCAAAGGCGTGTAGCAGTTCTTCAAAGACGGGGTGTATCTGTACCACACCGACACGTCCGTATAAGTCCTGCAATAAGCATTGTCCGTTCTCCAAATCACGAAGCCGTTTCTGGTTGTTTTCGTCGTCCTTGTCGATACCGAAAAATTCTAAGGTCTGTTTTATCTCGTTGACGTCAGTAGAACGAAAGGCAAATTTCAAGCCGATATTGTTTTTCAGACTTTCCTTTGACACGTCGCCAGAAGATTGTGTAACGAAATAAACGCCTGCCTGCATAGCTCGCCCAGCACGAACCAGCTTATTTGATAAGGTTTCTCCTTGTGCCACATTTAAGAACGCCCACGCTTCGTCTAAATCGACAATCTTAAAAATGCTTCTGTCCGAATGGATAAAATCAAGGGCAAAGGTACTAATCACAATCAGCATAGACACAGACAACAATTCAATGGTCGTGTATTCTTCAAAAGTGGTATCTTTATCTGGCAGTACAAGGTCGGCTACTTGAATGATATTGAGCTGATTATCCAGACTGATAGCATTTTCTACCGTACCGTCTGAAAACAGCAGGTGTGCAAAGTCGTAGTCCGTGAAGCTGTCGATATGGTCTGCGATATTTCTTGATATGGGCGTATCTTCACGGCGTAGCTCGTCTATCACATGGAGCAAGCCCCGACTGTCGCTCTGGGTAACGGAGCGTACTGCCTTACGAAGTACGGGGAATTTTTCGCCGTCCCTTGAAGAAATACCCGTAAGGAATGTTAAGATGTCGATTGCCAGACTTTCAGCGTCTTTTACATTCTTCATAATCACAAACGGGTCAAGAAGCCCTGCATTGTCCTTATCGCTGGTAAGATTTACGATATTGATTTCATGTGCAATCTCTGGGAGCGTTTCTTTCCAGTTACCACGCTCACTTTTAGGGTCTAACAGAAGTGCTTGACCGCCAAACAGCACCGCATAATATACCAGAAGATTGTTACAGAACGATTTCCCACCGCCAAGCGAACCGACAAAAGCAGACGCTAAAGCGTTGGTAACTGTACCTTTTACACCTTGACTGGCAAGGGACGGTTGCAGGTACACATTTCTTCCCGTATCAACAGAATAGCCCATATAGATACCCGTAGTTTCTCCTAACTGCTGTGTCGCACCAAAGCCAAGCCCAGCTAAAAAATCTGATTTTACATACTGCACATAGTCATTGATATATCGCTTGCTGGCTGGTAAAAATTCAGAATGAAGCCCCAGCATATCCCCAGCAGGACGCACCAGCTTTACATTGAGGTCGTCGTAAAAGTCCTTGACTTCATCACAACGGCGTTTCAGCTCGTCAAGATCGGGTGCAGACACCCGTATGACGTAGCTTAACTTATACATACTTTCTTTTGTCTGGTCTAAATCAGTTTCCAGCTCGTCCACGCTGTCTAAAGCGTCCACCACATTTGAGCTGGTTTCACTTCCTGCTTGATAGGCGTGATTATCAAGGTCTTTCAGTTCCTTTTTCTTGTTGCGGACGGTCGTTAATGCTTTCCGATTTTCCACGATTTCTACATTCATAGAAGTATCAACGGGGAATGTGAATTGCTGTTGCTGGAAATAGAAGATTTCACTTGACGGAAAATCAAGCTCGCCTACAATCGCATTGACGGTAAAATAGGACACATAACTTTCCTTGTCCTCATGTTCCAATCTTAAATACCGCTGGCTTTCCTCAATCACACACCTTGTCGGACGGATAAGGTCGTAGTATTTTATCAGCGTTTCTTTGTTCAATTTCTTCTTTGGTAGCTGGTACTCATAATCTTCATAGGCAATACCGTCCCTGCCGTAAAGATGTTCCATGAGATACCCAAAATCATTGATTTCCAAGCGACGCACCTTAAAGCGACGGGAGATTTTATTTTCCAGTAACTTTTCCATTTTCATGTAACGGTTGATTTCATCATTCGGCATGGAAACAAAATCATTCATCAGCGTGTGGTTCACTTCATGGAGAAATTCCGTGAACGTCAGCCACGCCGATTTTTTGATGTTCTTCAGATTGAGCTGTTCTTCCGTAACCATGAGCTTAAAGCCAAGAAAAAAGCGGTAGTCCACTTGATTGTCCCCAATCATAGATACTAACGCTTCGGTCTGTTCGTCTATCTTCTGGCAGGCAACTTCCTTTAATTTTCCAGTTACCAGTTTCTTTGACTGTTCCTGCATACTGCGGATTGAGCTTTCTGTGGCAATCTGCAACGCATGAATTTTACCCTCACGGGACTGTGCGATAAGCTGTCGGAAACTGTCATGCACGATAAATTTCTGCTCTGCGGATAGAAAAGAATAGTTGTATGGTATCAGCTCATAGTAGGCGAACACCTCATTGTCCTTGTTCCAGACAAGGTTATTGTCAATATATTTTATCGGGAACATAGTTCACACTCCTTACTGCCGTGATTGTTTCATTCAATATCTGCTTATGCAGTTTTACGGCTTTTCCTGCATAAGTGATTTTTGGTCGCAGGGCATAGGTTATCTGTGATTTCAAAAAGCTGTACGGCTTCTTTCCGTCAAAGGTTTTCTGCGACATGAACCAAGTGAGAGCAACGGGAATACCAAAGTATTTGAGAAATGCTCCCTCAATCATGGAAAGTGGGGGAATATCCCCAAACAAAATGATGAGAAATTCCGTAATCACAAACCATGTAATCTGTGTAAAAGTAACGGGAAAGGGTAAG
>OKTU01000883.1_pt1 | contig 16017 bp, 10 predicted proteins | sample 1606311 | NCBI WGS metagenome assembly OKTU01 (sample SAMEA3879557, study PRJEB24766) | human gut metagenome | biome: human-associated habitat; feature: feces | place: USA | collected 1985/1987
CGGCTTTACCCCGTACGCTACGGGTTGCCAGATTATCATCGCCGACGGCCTCAAGGGCACCGACGAGGCGCTCGTTCCGGTCGAGGGCGGCGAGTACGTGCACGAGGCCAAGATCGGCCAGGCACTCATGGATGCCGATATCGTGATCAGCCTCACCCACTTTAAGGGTCATGAACAGGCCGGTTTTGGCGGCGCCATGAAGAACCTGGGCATGGGAGGCGGCAGCCGTGCCGGCAAGATGGAGCAGCATGCCGCCGGCAAGCCGAACGTCGCGACCGAGCACTGCGTTGGCTGCCACGCCTGCGAGAAGATCTGCGCGCACAACGCCATTTCGTTTGACGATACCCGCGAGCGCGAGCTTGCCAGCGGCAACACCCGCACGGTGCACGTGGCCGCCATCGACCACGATCGCTGCGTGGGCTGCGGCCGCTGCATTGCGGCATGCAACCAGGACTGCATCAAGCCCGGCTATGACGCCGCGGCCGACGTGCTCAACTGCAAGATCGCCGAGTATACGAAGGCCGTTGTCGACGGCCGCCCGAGCTTCCATATCTCGCTTGCCATGGATATCAGCCCCAACTGCGACTGCCATCCCGAAAACGACACGCCTATCGTCAACGACATCGGCATGTTCGCGAGCTTCGACCCGGTCGCCATCGACCAGGCCTGCGCCGATGCCGTCATGGCGTCCGAGCCGCTGCCCAACACCGAGCTCACCGATAACGCGACCAAGATGGAGCACAACCACGAGCATCTGGAGGGCGAGCAGGCCAAGGATCCCTTCTGCATCACGCATCCCGACACCGACTGGCGCGTGTGCATCGCGCATGCCGAGAAGATCGGCTTGGGCACGAGCGAGTACGAGCTCATCGAGGTCAAGTAGCGCCTAGCTATTGGACAAAATAAGCGCCTTTGTAGCGTAAGTTGAGCAAAAGCCGCCCACGAGCACAACGCTCGCGGGCGGCTTTTCAGAAGTGCGGTGAAAAATCGAATACCGCCGACCGCAAACCGATTTTTGGCAACAAAACCCCAGACGTTGCTTTTTGCCTAAAAATTCTTGTCGAGGAAGTCGTCGACCGTATTCCAGTAGAGCTCGGGGTCAACTTGCGCACTCTTGGCGTGGGTGGCGCCATGGATAGTGAGCTTTTGCTTGACCTTGCTGGCGCACGCGTCGTAGTTTTGGTCGAGCATGCTGTACGGCACAAAGGTGTCCTGGTCGCCGTGGATAAACAGCATGGGAACTGTCGCGTGTTTGAGTTGCTCCACACTGCTCGCCTTATGAAAGTCGTAGCCCGCGCGCACGTTGCACGCCAAGTTTGCTACATCGAGCAAGGGAAAGCTGGGCAGGCCGAACACGTCCTTGAGTTGCAGAGAAAACTCGTCCCAAACACTCGTATAACCGCAGTCCTCGATAATGCATTTCACGTTTGCGGGCAGAGATTCCCCCGCGACGTTCATGGCGGTCGCCGCGCCCATGGATTCGCCAAAGACCAGGATGCGCGCCTTGGGGTCAGCCTGAACGATTCGCTCGATCCATGCGACGATGTCGAGGCGCTCGGGCCAACCCATGCCGATATAGTCGCCGCCGGAGCGCTCGTGGGCGCGGGCGGCGGGTGCGAGTACGTTCATGCCACGGTCGTGGAAGCGTTTGGCGTATCGGGCCATACCGATGGGCTCGTTGGTATATCCATGCAGGCAGACGGCGTAGTCGTGCGTGCTCTCCGACGCAGCAAAATGCCAGGCGGCAAGCTCGGTCCCGTCGTCCGCGGTGAGGTTGCTGCTCTTGCGGTTCTCTTTAAACCATGCCCGCGCCTCGGTATCCTCGGCATCCGGCTGCTCACCTTCTTTGTCGTTCTTGCTATCCTGCATCATCTTCATGGTGTATGGCGCGCGGGGATTCAGCGCGAAGTCAAACAGAAAGTTGCCGGCAAATCCGAGCAGCGCAACGACAACCACCAGCGCAACGACGCCGGCTATCTTGAGCTTTCGATGGGAACGTGCGTTTTGAGACATAAGAAGCTTTCCTATAATATGTTAATACATCAACATTTAATGCAAGCGCATTATGGACGTTCGCCGTTGATGCGTCAACAGGCAAAGAATGGGTAAACAAGGGGTCACGTATGGTGCAAATTTCACACGTACCCAGACGCTTTGATATAGTGTTGAGAACTCTTTACGTTGGAGGATGTAACCGGCATGTCCGATTCGAGCGACAGTTCTAAGCCGCGACCCAAGACCGCGGCCGTTCCACACTACACGGTGGGTGAGGAGATCATGAACTCCGTCACCCATGGTGTCGGCTGCCTGCTGGGTATCGCGGGCCTGGTGCTCCTGATCGTATTCGCCGCCCTGCGCGGCGGAGGCCCGGCCCACATGGCCGCGGCAATTGTCTACGGCGTCAGCATTATCCTCGAATACCTAGCCTCCACGCTCTACCACGCGATTCAGCCCGCGCGCGCCAAGCGCGTGTTTCGCATCATCGACCACAGCTGCATCTACCTGCTCATTGCGGGCAGCTATACGCCGTTTTGCCTTATCACGCTCGCAAACGACGGCGGCGCTGTGCTGTTCTTTGCCGTATGGGCCATCGCCATCATCGGCATCGCCCTCGAGTGCTTCCTACGCGAGCGCCAGCCGCATTGGGTAAGCGGCCTGGTCTACCTGCTGATGGGCTGGCTCGTTGTCTTTAAGCTGCCCGAACTTGTGGCGCTGCTCAACCCCGTGGCACTTGCCCTGCTCGCCGTCGGCGGCGTGTGCTACACCGCGGGCGTGCCGTTCTATATCGCCAAAAACGTGCGCTATCTGCACAGCGTGTTTCACCTGTGGGTGCTCGCCGGCAGCATCTTCCAGTTCATGGCGGTGATCCTCTTCGTAATCTAGCGACCATGCCTGCGCGCCCGCGTTCTCGTTTGGGCGCCGGTGCAATTGCCGTATCCGCCATCAACGTTTTAACCTGACGTCCCGAATCTTGGAGGTTCGAGAAATTCCCGATGGACATAACCATCTCCCTTATCACCACCCTCGTTTTGACCCTCATCAACGGCTACTTCTCTATGTCCGAGATGGCGCTCACCACGGCCAAGCGCGCCGTGTTGGAGCACGAGGCCGAGGAAGGCGACAAGCGCGCCGAGCGTGCCATTAAGCTGGCTGCCGACTCCGACCAGCTGCTCGCCACCATCCAGGTTGCCATTACGCTCGTGGGCTTCGCCTCGTCCGCCGTCGCCTCGACGAGTCTGTCCGACCCGCTCGCCACGTGGCTCATGAGCTTTGGCATCGCGCCGCTCTCCGCCATCGCGCGCGGCCTGGCGCCGGTCATCATCACCGTCGCGGTCGCCTTCGTGTCCATCGTGATCGGCGAGCTCGTCCCCAAGCGCATCGGCCTGGCCAATGCCGAGGGCGTGTCCAAGCAGGTCGTGGGACCGTTGTCGTTTTTCCAAAAGATCGCCCGTCCGCTCGTGTGGCTGACCGGCGCCTGCTCCGATGGCCTGGCCCGCATCCTGCGCATCAAGAGCGCCGACGACCGCCAAAACGTCTCGGAAGAAGAGATCAAGTACATGGTCTCGGAGCAGGACGACCTGCTCGACGAGGAAAAGCGCATGATCCACGAGATCTTCGACCTGGGCGACACCGTTGCCCGCGAGGTCATGGTGCCGCGCGTGGACACCACCATGTGCGAGGACGACGAGACGGTCGCCGACGTGCTGTCCACCATGCGCCAGACCGGCTTCAGCCGCATCCCCGTCTATCACGAGGATCCCGACAACGTCGCCGGCATTGCGCACATCAAGGACCTGATCCAACCCGCGCTCGACGGCAAGGGTGACCAGCCCATCGCCGGCTTTTTGCGCGACGCCACCTTTGTGCCCGACACCAAGGACATCCTGCCGCTGCTGTCCGAGATGCAGACCTCGCACGACCAGATCGTGGTGGTCGTGGACGAGTACGGCGGCACGGCCGGCATTATCACCATCGAGGATATCGTCGAGGAGATCGTCGGCGAGATCGAGGACGAGTTCGACCCCGACAACAAGTATCTCACGCGCCTTTCGCGCCGCGAGTGGCTCGTTGATGGGCGTTTTTCGTGCGATGACGCGATTGAGCTTGGTTGGCCGCTCGAGGAAAGCGATGATTATGAGACCATCGCCGGCTGGATTTTGGAGCTTTGCGACTCGGTGCCCGACATCGGAGAGGTGTTTGAGGTCGCGGGGTACAAGTTTAAAGTTCAGTCGATGCGTGGCCAGCGCATCTCGCTCATTCGCGTGATCGCTCCGGCCGAAACCGATAAGAAGGATTCCGAGTCTTCGGCAGAGAAGCCGGCGGCGTCGGGTGCGGGCTCTGTGGATCCGCACGATGGCGACGAGTAGGGCAAGGAAGAGTAGGGGAGAGTTATGGCAGGCCTGTTCAACATCCTTAAGGTCACCGTCAGTGAGGACAAGATCTGCGCGCATGTGCTGGTGAACCCCGGCATGCCGCTCATGACCTCGGAGGACATCGAGGCCACGGCGCGCGTGTATTACCTGGTGCCGGCGATTGCCAAGCACCTGTGCCTGGGTGATTCCGGTCGCGAGTTCCAGGACTGCATGGGCCAGACCGAGCTCTGCCACCTGCTGGAGCACGTGACGGTTGAGCTCATGAACGAGACCGGTCTTGCCGGTAGCATCTCGTGCGGCCGCACGCGCGTAAGCGAGCACGACGAGCGCGTCTTTGAGGTTGAGCTTTCGTGCCCCGACGACGCGCTGGCCATCGGTGCGCTGTCTTCGGCCACCTTTATGATGGACTGGGCGTACCTGCACGCCGACCAGCCTGCCCCCGACGTGGAAGGCACGGTCGCGGGCCTGCGCAACCTGGTGCTGGGCATGCGCGCCGAGGCCGAGGGCAAGGATCCTCACGAGGCCGTCGCCGCTGCGAACGGCGAAGATGCTGCCGAGGACGAGGGCGCTGACGAGGGCGATGTGCCGGTCGACGCCGAGCTCGTTGCCGATGCGACCGCCGAGCCCGTTCCCGCCGAGCCCCAGGGCGTCCCCAACTTTGACGACGAGCCCCAGGTGGCGATTGATACCGAGGGCGCGGTTGCCGAGAACCACGAGGCCTCCGCTGCCGTCTTTGGCGGTGCGGCGACGGTTCCGGCAGGACCTGCGCATGAGGGCGGCCTGCCGCTCGTGGACGGCGCCGGCGAGGACCCGGGTGCCACGGTGGCCATGCCGGCTATGCCCCAGGAGTAGGCCTACGCGTTTATCACCATCACGTACCTGCGCCTTTGCCGTACGCAGATGAGCGGAGCGGCAAGTGATGCGCTGCGGGTATAATGGACAGCATTCAAACGGTGGGCACCGACGTGCCCGCAGGAGAGGAATGATCATGGGTAAGACTTTCAGCTTTGTCTCCGGCGCACTTTTTGGTGCCGCTGCCGGCGCTATTGCCGGCGTTGCTCTGGCCCCGCGCTCGGGCGCCGAGACCCGCGCCATGGCTGCCGATATCGCCAACGACGCCTGGGACAATATGCGCGACACCTACGAGCACAGCGCCGGGGAGGCCCGTGCTGCGGTGAATGACTTTGGCCCGATGGTCGACGCCAAGACCGATGACCTGCGCGCCAAGGTCGACCTGGCCCGCGAGCGCATGGACCAGCTGCGCGAGCAGCTCAACGACGCCATTTCGGGCGGCAACGTGACGCCTGCCGCCGACGTCGTGGTCGAGAACGCCGTCGAGGCTGATACCGAGGCTGCGGAGCCCTCGACCGAGGCATAATGCGCGCCGGGGATTTTGTCGGCGCCAAGATCTATCGCAAGCCTACCGAGGACAAGCGCACCAAAAAGGACGGCACGCCGCGCAGCCCTAAAAAGCTCGGAAAGATTCACTTTCCGGTCTTTACCCCGGGCGGTACGCGCGTGGTCGGCTTTATGGTCCGCCAGTCCGATATCGCGAGCGCCCCGACCGATTCGTAGCGCTCGACGCCATTGGTGTCTACGAGGGTGCCATTGCGGTCGATGACGTCAAGGACACGTACGATGCCGCCGCCGCCAAGCGCCTCGACATCAACCTGGACGATTGCATCATCTGGGTCGGTATGGACGTGCGCACGGAATCGGGCGACGTCGTGGGCTATTGTTCGGATGTGGAGTTCAAGCCGCGGTCGGGCATCGTGCAGGCATTCTATGTGACCGCCGGTGCTGCTTCGAGTGTTTTGGTTGGTGACACGCAGGTGCCGCCGACGATGCTGCGCGGCTACGAGAACGGCGCGATGGTCGTCTCGGACGAGGTCAAGTCGCTCGGGTATTCGGGCGGTGCGGCTGCCAAGGCCGCCGAGGCCAGCGTCGTGGTGGGCGACAAGGTCAAAAAGGGCGCCAAGGTGCTCGACGACAAGGGATCGGTTGCCGTGGACAAGGGCAGTCGCGCACTGGGCAAGCAGCTCGGCAAGACGCGCGGCATGTTCAAGGCCTTTAAGGACGAATACCAAAAGGCGAGCGGAGGCTCGTCAAAAGCTACAAAATAGCGACGTACCAAATGATGGGAGGCAAGCCGGAGACCTGTTGCTCCGGCTTGCTGTGTTTATGGGGGAGGGCACATGCGCCAAAACGGATCCAACTTAAACGGGCGTTCGGGTGCGCGTCCGACGGCGCGCCGCGACCTGGGGCAGCTGCCCAGCGGTCAGCGCAAGCGTCACCGTAAGCCCGGCGCGATGTACCTCAACCATAGCCGTGGGTTTAGCGATCGCAGTGCGCGCATCGGCAACAGCCGTACGCCCCGTCGTTCGTCTCGCCTGCCCTACGCGCTCATCGCCGTGGGTTGCGCGCTCGTGCTGTTTATCGCTGCCGTCGTGGGCTACGTCAACCGCAGTGTGGACGTGGAGCTCAACGGCCAGAAGACCGCGGTGCGCGTGGGCTCTACGCTGCAGAATCTTATTGACGACCAGGAGTTGACTGACACCTACGACGCAGGCGACCTGCTGGCCGTCGATGACAGCGTGCTCAAGCGCCATGGAGGCGAAAAGCTGTCGGTGAAGGTCGACGGCAAGCGCGTGAAGCAGGGCAAATGGGATAGCCGCGAACTTGAGGGCGGCGAGAAGGTGACGGTCAAGGATGGCCGTAACACCTACGAGAAGCATGAGGTTCAGGCTACGGTTATCGAGCCCAAGCTCAAGGTCGAGGGCACGGGCGCTATCGAGTATGTGCAGACGTGGGGCGTTCAGGGCCGCTCCGAGGTGTGGGTCGGCGAGCAGTCGGGCAAGACGCAGGACCGCGGCGAGGTTGTGCCCGCCACCGATTGCGTTGTTGCGTGCGCCAGCGTAGCGCCCAAGGGCAACAAAAAGTACGTGGCGCTGACGTTTGACGAGGGTCCGAGCGGCGCCACCAAGCAGATCCTGCAGGTGCTCAAGGAAAAGGGCGTCACCGCGACGTTCTTCCTTTCGGGCGATGCGGCCGAGGCCTCGCCTGCCACGGCCAAGGCGATTGTCGATGCCGGGTGCGAGATCGGATCCAACAGCTACAGCGACGATTCGCTCAAGGGTCGGGACCGTGAGGCGGTACGCGAACAGATCACGAAAGGCACCGATGCGATTAAGTCGGCGATCGGCGTGAAGACGATGCTACTGCGTGCTCCCTACGCTGCCTTTGACGAGCAAAACTGGATTGATGCGATGGACCTGGTCTCCGCCGTGGTCTCGTGGAATATTGACTCGGGCGACTGGCTGCTAAACGGTGCCGACGAGCAGGTCTCGACGGTGCTCGATTCGGTGACGCCGGGCAATATCGTGCTGCTCACCGATAGAGACGAATGCGCCGAGCAGACGCTCAAGGCGCTGCCGCAGATTATCGACGGCCTCATTGCCGACGGCTACAAGATCGTGACGTTGAGCGACCTGGTCAAGACGGACATGTCGCTGAGCAAAAAGCTCACCTCGCTGACGAAGGCCACCATGCCCAAGGACGCCGTGTTCCCCCAACTTGCCGAGGACAATGACACCACAGAGTAGTTATTGGGTAGTCATTTAAGAACGTCCCCAATGACTATGTCACGGATGCGTCAGCGTTTGGTATGCCTGCAATGTGCAGCGGGTAAATTCGGTGCCGCAGCGCGATGCTGATGCTATAGTTACTGCGGTTAATGAGGGTCAAGAGAAAGGTTACAGGTGAAATCCAAACCTCGACCATACAGTCGATGACCCCATGCAGGTGCTTTTTGCGCATGCACGGGGTGTGAGCGTCGAGCGGCGTGCCGCCCGCGCATGCGTATACATATCCAGAAGCCCTCGGACGCCGCACGCGCGGTCGCGTCCGGAGGAATAATGATGGGGAGCACCATTGAATTATCTGAGTGAGATGCTTAAATTGCCGGTCTTGGACGTCGACGGCGAAAAGCTCGGCGTGGTGAACGATTTTGGCATTGCTACCGGCGAAGTTTTTCCGCACGTGACATCGCTCGCGTTCCGCGGTCCCGGCAAGACGCCATTTATGATCAGCTGGCGCAAATGGGTCGACCGTATCGACGAGACGGGCGTGTATCTCAATACGTCTGCCACCAACATTCGCTTCTCGTATCTGCAGCCGACCGAGCTCCTGTTGGCGCGTGACGTGCTCAACAAGCAGATCGTCGACACGCAGGGCATGAAGGTCGTGCGCGTAAACGACATCAAATTCTCTATGTCGGGAGAAAACCAGCTGCGCCTGCTGGGTGCCGAGGTCGGCGCTCGCGGTCTGCTGCGCGCGATCAGCCCCGCGCTCGAGCATGTCGTCGAGGGCTTTATGAAGCACCTGGGCAAGCCGCTCAGCGAGGACATCATCGCCTGGTCCTACATGGACCTGCTCGACCGCTCGACCAAGAACATCCAGCTCTCGGTGTCGCACAAGACGCTTGGCGAGCTCCACCCTGCCGACATCGCCGACATTATCGAGCAACTCGACCCGCGCCTGCGCGCGCAGGTGTTCGCGCAGCTCGATACCGCCCAGGCCGCCGAGGCTATCTCGGAGTTCGATGATGACGAGCTCATGACCGAGATGCTCGAGGGCATGTCCGACACCGATGCGTCGTCGATGCTGGCCATGATGGACCCGGACGACGCCGCCGACCTGATCGACGAGCTCGATTACGAGAAGGCCGAGAAGCTCCTGCGCCTGATGGGCGTCAAGGAGGAGAAGGCGATTCGTAATCTGCTGGGTTACGAGGACAACACCGCCGGCCGAATCATGACATCGGAGTTTGTCGCCCTGCCTGCTACGGCGACGGTCGGCGATGCCATCGAGGCGATTCGCAAACTCGACGAGGACTTCGAGAGCGTCTACTACGTCTACACCGAGGATCCGAGCGGTATGCTGACGGGCGTGCTTTCGCTGCGCACGCTGATTGTGGCCGACCGCGACGCCACGCTGGGCCAGCTTGCCTATCGCGACCTGGTCTATGTGTCGCCCGACGAGGACCAGGAAGACGTAACGGACGAGATGACCAAGTACGACCTGGTTGCCATCCCTGTCTGCGACGAGAACCGTCATATCCTGGGCATCGTGACCTTCGACGACGCCATGGACGTTATCGCCGAGGAGCACCAGGAGGACCTGCAGATCGCCGGTGTCGGCTCGGGCGATAGCGCGTCGGACGACTCGACGAACGTGCTCAGCTGGTTCGTGCATCGTCAGTACTGGGTCGTCGTGTGGGGCATCGCCTCGTGCATCATGGCAACGGTGCTGGGGACGGCGCTGGGCTCCGCGCATTTGGTGGTGTTCCCCATGTGCGCCATGCCGCTCGTGTTGCTGGCTGCCTCGCGTATGGTGTCGTTCGTCAAGAACTACTTCCTGGAGTATGACGGTCACGACGACGAGCCCAAGCCGTATCTGGGGTTCTTCTTCCAGAGCACGGGCATGGGCCTGATTCTGTCACTCGTGACCTATCTGTGCGCCCAGCTGGTGCGCACCGCTGCGTTCCCCGATGCGCCCATGTTTGAGGAGCAACTCTTTACCGGGTGCTTTAATATCGCTGCCATCATTTGCCTGGTTGGCAACATGAGCGCCGTGATTTACCTGATGGTGCTGTTCTGGCGTGACGAGCATGACCTCAACACGTCGGGCACCGCCATGAACGTTATTGCCGTCATGATCTCGTGCGTAGCGTACTGCGCCGCTGCGGTGCTGCTCACCATGTCGGTCATGGGTTAGGTGGTCGCGTGCAAAATACGAAGCAAAAGCCGAGCACCAAGCAAAAGCTGACCATCGCGGCCATCTTTGGCGCCATGGGCCCCGGTCTTCTGGCGGCGCTTTCGGGCAATGACGCCGGCGGCATCGCCACGTATTCCAGCGCGGGCGCCAGCTATGGCTATAAGATGCTCTGGATGCTTCCCGTCATGACCGTGCTGCTCATCGTGACGCAAGAGACCGCGGCGCGCTGCGGCTGCGTCACGGGCAAGGGCCTGGCATCGCTCATTCGCGAGCGCTTTGGCGTGCGCAAGAGTGTACTTGCTATGGCGGCGCTGTTGATCGCCAACACGGCTGTGACCATTTCGGAGTTTGCGGGCATCGCCAGCGGCCTTGCCCTCTTTGGCGTGCCGGCGAGCATTTCGGTGCCGCTGGTGGCGCTGCTGGTGTGGATGCTTACCATGTCGGGTAGTTTCCAGCGCATCGAGAAGATTTTGCTGCTGGTGAGCTGCGTATTCGTGACTTATATTATCGCCGCGTTTATGGCTGGCCCCAACTGGGGTGAGGTCGCGGTCGACCTGGTCGTGCCTAACATTCAAAATGACCCCAGCTACGTGTCGCTCGTGGTCGCGACGATCGGTACCACCATCGCGCCGTGGATGATTTTCTTGGCGCAGAACAACGTGGTCGATAAGAACGCGGGCGAGGACGATATCGTGCTGCAGCGCATCGATACCGTGAGCGGCTCGCTTGCCGCCGATGTCATTGCCGGCTTTATTATCATCACGACCGGTACGGTGTTGTTCCCGGCGGGTATTCAGATTAGCGATGCTGCCGATGCCGCCCGCGCGTTGGAGCCTATTGCGGGTCAGTGGTCCACGGTACTGTTTGCCTCGGGCCTGGTCGCGGCGAGCTTCTTGGCTGCCTGCGTGCTGCCGGGCGTTACGTCGAGCGCTATCTGCGAGGCATTTGGCTGGGAGCGCGGTGCCGACCGCAGCTGGGACGAGGCCCCGGTCTATCGCGGCATCATTACGGCCATCATCGGTATCTCTGCCGTGCTGGTGCTTATGCCCGGCGTCGATCTGTTCCAGATTATGATGACCTCGCAGGTCATCAATGGCGTGCTACTGCCCGTGGTTCTGGTGTTCCAGGTGGTTATCGCCGCCGACCGTCACATTATGGGCACCAACCGCAACGGCCGCGTGTGGAACGTGCTCACTTGGGCGACTATCGGCGTGATTACGGTGCTCACGGTCGTCATGTTTGTTCTGCAGGCGATGGGCTACAGCGCTTAACGCCCACTTTTGCTTCCGAACAGGCCGCAGCGATGGGCTGCGGCCTGTTTTTTGTCTGCTATAGGGTGTTAGCTATATGGCAGTGGGCAAAAAATGCCAAATATGAGTACTGTTGCTAAGTGAATAGCATTTACATCCACGAGGATAATAAACATAACCTATAGTATGTTCATTAAAATTGGCTGTAATACGCCTTAAACCAGTCAGCTTGGCTGCTTTAGGGGGTTGTAGGGGTCGCTCGGACGTCATTTTGGGTGGTTTTGCCTGCTACTAAAATGGTAACAGTACTCATATTTGCCCTTTTTTGCCCACAGACCTTTGAGGGTGCGGCGAAAAGGGCTTGTTTTGATTGTTTGGGGCAGGCACGAGGCGCGGAAACGATGTCTGGAGCGACGGAGCGGCCTGGAATTCATCCGTAGAGGTCTTCATTGGCTGCGCCAGGAGTGTCCCTAGGTACCGGCACATAAGGAACGTCCCTAACTGCCGGAGGGGGCGTCTGCCGTGGCAGACGCCCCCTCCGGATGTGGGAAGTTTGCGCTGCAGGTTACTTGTCGGTGCCCAGCTTGTGTGGCTTGATAGCGAGAGCATTGACGAGCGCGTCGGTGGCGGACTTGACGGCTGCCGGTTGCGGATCGTTGACGTGATCCTCGGGGTGTACGGGCAGGTCCTTCTTGACAGCATCGTGGATCAAGTTGAGGTACTCAGTCACGCCAGTGGTCGATAGGTGCGTGCCATCGCCATCGAACAGGTCGTTGCGGTTGGCACTGTATCCGTACCAGTCGATAACGCGTACGTTCTTGTAGCGCGTAGCGGCGTTGGTGATGGCCTGGTTGGTAGAGCCAACCCACGGCTGCGGGCTGCGCGTGTTCACAAACACCACAATACGCCTATCTCCTGCATCGGCCATGATGGCGTCGATTTGGTCGTCGGTTACCAAGCCGTTGGTGCCCAGCGCAAAGACCACGATCTTGCCGGCAAGGTTCTGTTGAAGATAGCCCTCAAATGTCGCACGGCCCGCATCGAACTGGCAGCCCTTTTCGGCATCGATATGGCTGTGCGGGAACACGCCGTCAAAGGTGTCCACGGCACGCAGCGACACGGAGTCGCCGATCATAAGCAGATCGTAGGAGCCATCGGGGAAGCCGTCGTTGTCCTTGTCGGTGTCGTCGGCCGCCTGCTGGTCGGTGGGCGCGGTGTTCTTGGCTTCCTTGTTCAGAACTTCGGCGCCCTCGCCGCTCAGCGCAGACGTCTCGGGCACAAAGATCAGGCCGCCCAGTGCAACGACCAACACGACAGCGCAGGCTGCGCAGACAGGGATGTGCGTGCGTGCCCAGTTGGCGGGCGTGGTGGTGCCATCGCGGAATTCGGCGACGGTGCGCCCAAAGGCGCCCTTTCTAAACGGCGTCTCGATAAAGCGATATGAGCATTCGGCCACGGCGACCACCAACAGCACCTGCAAAATGTACTGCCACCACGGTGTATCGTTGATGTTGGCGACCGGGTTCATGAGCAACAGCAGGGGATAGTGCCACAGGTAGATGCTGTAGGAGCGCTTGCCAACCCACACGAGTGGCTCGGCGGACAGCGCGCGGGCAACCATTCCCTGGGGCTGCACGCAGGCGGCAATGACCATGAGCGTGAGGATCGAGCACAGCAGCGTGCCGCCGCGATACTGGAACGCGGTGTAGCCGTTGGTGAGCGCGACCATGGCGGCAAGGCCAACCAGACCCACGACGCCCAACACATCGATGGATGCGGGCGAGGACCAAAAGCGCACGAGGGCGCTCGGCTGTGCCGGGGCGGTCTCGGCTGCTTCGTCGGCCTTCTCGCCAGGCTTGCTCTCGGCGTTCTTGCCGTGCTTGGCGGCGCCAACCGGGCGATTGAGCCCCAAACGATGAGCGAGACGCACCGGCGCCAGGTCGCGATCGGGGATAAAGGCCATCCAGGCACCCAGCAGCAGCGAGAACACGCGGGTGTCGGTGCCGTAGTACACGCGGCTGGGGTCGGCGGCAGGGTTGTAAAGCGCCATCATGGCGAGGGCAGATACCGCGGCAAGGCCCAGAACCACGCGGCGCGTGTTGGGTTTGCTCACATGCATGGATACCATGGCAAACAGCAGTGGCGGCCAAATCAGGTAGAACTGTTCCTCGATGGCAAGCGACCAAAAGTGCGTGAGCGGCGAGGGGTCGCCCAGAGCATTGAAGTACGAGACGTTTTGGGCAATCTGCCACCAGTTGTTGAAGAACAGCAGCGACGGCAGGATGTCGGGGCGCATCTTGGTGAGCATCACGTGGTTAAAGAGAGTGCACAGCGCGCAGGTTACCACCACGACGGTCACCACGGCGGGGACCAGGCGACGGATGCGGCGAATCCAGAAGCTCTTAAGGTCGATGCGTCCGGTCTTAGCGACTTCGTTGAGTAGCAGGCGTGTGATCAGATAGCCCGAAAGCACAAAGAAGATCGTGACGCCAAGCAGGCCGCCCTGCGCCCACGTGAGGTTAAGGTGATAGAGCACCACCGCGACGACGGCGAGCGTACGCAGGCCGTCAAGGGCAGGGATGTAGCGGGATTTGGGGCGAGCAGGCGTCTGCTCCGCGGCGGGAGTGTTGGCGCGGCCCGCGTTGTTGGCAGAAGCACGATGGGGGCTCACGGTGCGTCGCGGTTCGTTGGCACGGCGTTCGCCCTTCACGCGTTCGTGCGGCGCCGGCTCGTTGCCCGTGCGGCGTCGACCGCGCGAGCCCGATTGCGAGAATTGTTCCATAAAACATCATCCAATGACGAGAAAAATCAGCACGTATTCATTGTAGCTGCCCGCTCCTGTGAATGCTTGCTGCTGGCGCAAGCTCAAGCGCGCGTCCACATCAAAGTGAACTAAAGTTATAGGGGGTGCGAGAGTGCACAATCGTTGGTCGACGGTGGGCGCAAAGCCTGCGGACGAGGAGGTTTCCATGGCAGATCGCGGCATCGTTGCGGTGTTCGGCAGCATGAACATGGACCTTTCGGTGGCGTGTGAGCGCATGCCGCGTGCGGGCGAGACCGTCGGCGGCAGCGGGTTTATCACCAACGCCGGCGGCAAGGGCGCCAATCAGGCCGTAGCTGCCGCGCGTATGGGCGCGTGCACGCACATGATCGGCGCGGTCGGTCGCGACGCGTTCGGCGCGTCGCTCGTGGTGGGGCTCCAAGACGCCGGCGTGGACTGTGACTTTGTAGTGCATCGCGATGACGTGGAGACGGGAACGGCGACCATCATTCGCTGCGAGGGCGACAACCGCATCATACTGTCACCGGGCGCCAACCATGCGCTTGCGGGCGCGGACGTTGCCTGCGCGTTGAGGCGTCTGGTGGCCCATGAGCTCGACGGCGACGCCAGCGAGATTGCCCCGGCTGCCGGAAGCGTCTTTATCGCCCAGGGCGAATGTGACCTTGCGGCGACGGCCGAGGCGCTTGTTTGCGCTCACGAGCTGGGGTTCTATACGGTCTTTAATCCAGCGCCCGCCTGCGAGCTGCCTGCGGAGGTCTGGTCCGCGGTCGACCTGGTCTGTCCCAACGAGGCTGAGTGCCAGGTGCTGACGGGCATCTTGCCTGCGGATGATGCGAGCTGCGTCGCGGCGCTCAATGCCCTGCTCGCTAGGGGTGCCGGAGCTGCGGTCATCACGTTGGGCGGTGCCGGCTCGGTTGCGCTCGGCGATGGCGGTGAGCTGCTGCGCATGCCGGCACTTTCGAGTACGGTAGTCGATACCACGGCCGCCGGCGATACGTTTATCGGCGCGTTGGTGGCGGCTCGCCTAGAGGGCTTGCCGCTCTTTGAGTGCATGGCCGCGGGTGCTCGCGCCTCGGCGGTGACGGTGTCGCGCCTGGGCGCTCAGCAATCGATTCCCACGCGCGCCGAAGTTGAACATTGGTTTGGTTAAACGATAAAGACGGAGAAGCGGAGTAGAACAATGGCAATCAAGAAGCTGATCCTTGATCTGGATATGGGTGTGGACGATGCGATGGCGCTCGCCTATGCCATCGCGAGCCCCGAGGTGGAGCTCGTCGGCATTACCACGTGCTTTGGCAACGTGCGCGTAGACCAGTCGGCGCATAACTGCCTAGCGATGCTCGACCTGCTGGGTCGCCCCGAGGTGCCGGTGTACCTGGGCGCCGACCGACCCATCAAGGCGACCGAGCCCTATACGTCGCCGGCGTCCACCACGCTCATCCATGGTAAAAACGGCATTGGCGGCGCGAGCGTGCCTGCATCGCCGTATGAGCCGGTTGGGGCGACGTCGGCCGATGGCAATGCGGCGGTCGATTATCTGATCGATGCCGCACGCACCTATGGCCCCGATTTGGTCTACGTGGCGACCGGCCCGCTCTCAAACTTGGCGCTTGCTCTTGAGCGCGATGCGGCGGCGATGATGTCTATCGGCCGCGTGGTTGTGATGGGCGGCGCCCTTACCGTGCCCGGCAACGTGAGCGCGGGCGCCGAGGCCAACATGGCAAGCGACCCCGAGGCCGCCGATGCCGTGCTGCGCTCGGGCCGCAAGCTCACCATGGTGGGGTTGGATGTGACGCACCGTGTGGTGCTGACGCGCCGCGATATCGCCGGCTGGACG
>OKTU01000895.1_pt1 | contig 15879 bp, 15 predicted proteins | sample 1606311 | NCBI WGS metagenome assembly OKTU01 (sample SAMEA3879557, study PRJEB24766) | human gut metagenome | biome: human-associated habitat; feature: feces | place: USA | collected 1985/1987
CATCGAACGTCGACCGTGTGCAGCAGATCATCAACTCTGCTTATAAATACGGCCGTAAAGTTGTCATCGAAGGCCGCAGTATGGTCAACATCATCTCCATCGCGCAGGAGCTGGGCTACATCAATATCCCGGAAAATACCCTGATCGATGTGGAGCAGATGAAAAACTACACCGGCGAGCAGCTTGTCCTGATCACCACCGGAAGCCAGGGCGAGTCCATGGCAGCACTGTCCCGTATGGCGGCACACCTGCACAAAAAGATCTCGATCCTGCCGGGCGACACCGTGATCTTCAGTTCCCACCCAATCCCGGGAAATGAAAAAGCCGTTTCGAACGTCATCAACGAACTGTCTGCACAGGGTGCCAACGTCGTATTCCAGGACGTTCACGTATCCGGACATGCCTGCCAGGAGGAAATCAAGCTGATCTACTCCCTGGTAAAACCGAAATACGCGATCCCGGTACACGGCGAATACCGCCACTTAAAAGCACACGCAGAAGTAGCACAGAGCCTCGGCATCCCGAAAGAGAACATCTTCCTCATGTATTCCGGTGATGTCATGGAACTCGATGAGGACGGCGCAGCAGTAACTGGCAAAGTCCACACCGGAGCCATCATGGTCGACGGACTCGGCGTTGGTGATGTGGGAAATATCGTCCTGCGTGACCGCCAGCATCTGTCCGAGGACGGAATCATGGTCGTTGTACTGACTCTCGAAAAGAGAACAAACCAGCTTCTGGCCGGCCCGGACATCGTATCCCGCGGTTTCGTCTATGTACGCGAATCCGAGGATTTGATGGGCGAGGCAAGAGAAGTTGTAGAAGAGGCACTGGATGGCTGCCTTTCCAAAAATATCTCCGACTGGGGCAAGATCAAATCCACGATCAAAGATGCCCTCGGCGATTATGTATGGAAGAAAACAAAGAGAAGACCGATGATCCTTCCGATCATCATGGAGGCATAAATACCATGGACAAAGTAACAGAGTGCCTGAACGCGCTCATCGAAGAAATGCGGGAGAGCAGGGCATATCAGAATTACTTATGTATGGAACAGGAACTCGAAAAAGACCCGGAACTAAAAAGCCGGGTCGATGACTATCGAATCCGCAATTATCGACTGCAGCAGTCAGAAAACGTAGACCTCTACGACGCCGTAGATTCCCTCGAGCGGGATTCCTACGCACTCCGCAAAAGCGAGAAAGCAAACGCCTATCTTGAAGCGGAACTCGAGGTCTGTAAGATGGTACAGAAGGTGCAGGACTGCATTTCAGAGGCAATCCGCATCGGAGCACCGGAAATCTAAAACCGAAAATCAAAAGGAGAGCGCCCATGTCCGAAAAGAAAAGGGATGCCGGATACCGCGCAGCGCTGACAGGTGCGAAAGGAACCGTGCGCCTGCTCATTTACGTCTGCGTGATTCTTGTGATCATTCTGGCAGCGAAAACTTCATATCAGTTTGGACATGACGTGTTTGCCGAGGAGCCAGTCGCATCCAGAGGAAAAGGAAAGGAAGTCACCGTACAGGTGCGTTCCGGCATGGAGGCGAAAGAACTTGGCGAACTCCTGAAAGACAACGGACTGATCGACGAAAGCCTTCTGGTTTTTGAAGTCCAGTACCGCCTGTCCGGCTACTACGGCGGCATCAAGGACGGTTCCTACGTGCTGAACACCGCACAGACCGTCGATGAAATGCTGGAAATTCTGGCGGGCGTCAACACCGAAGGACAGCCGTCTGCGGAATAACGCACGTTTGCAAAACAAGAGGAATCTTACATGATAATAGACGAACGAATGGTAACCTACATCAATTCCCTGGACACCGGCCACACCCCGTTTCTGGAAAGTCTGGAGCGGACGGCCAAACAGACAAAAGTGCCGATCATTCGCCGTGAAATGCAGAGCTTTTTAAAAGTATTCTTAAAGATGAAACAGCCAAAGAGAATCCTGGAGGTAGGAACTGCCGTAGGATTCTCTGCTGTTTTCATGGCACAGTACGGCGAACCGGACGCAGAGATTACCACAATAGAAAATTACGAAAAACGCATCCCGATCGCACGGGAGAACTTCGAAAAATCCGGCTTCGCCGACCGCATCACGCTGATCCCGGGAGACGCTGCAGAAGTCTTAAAAACCCTGGACGGCCCGTACGATTTTATCTTTATGGACGCCGCTAAGGGACAGTACATCCACTTCCTGCCGGAAGTCCTGCGTGTCCTTGATAAGAACGGCGTACTGATCACCGACAACGTGTTGCAGGACGGCGACGTCATCGAATCCCGCTTCGCCGTGGAACGCCGGAACCGCACGATCCACAAACGGATGCGGGAATACTTATTTGAACTGACACACAATGAAGGGCTGCTGACATCGGTCGTGCCGCTGGGAGATGGAATCGCGATCACGATGAAAAGCCATGAGAAGAGAGAGGAAACAACATGAGAAAACCGGAATTACTGGTTCCAGCCAGCAGTCTGGAAGTATTAAAAGTAGCAGTGATCTTCGGCGCAGATGCCGTATATATCGGCGGAGAAGTCTTCGGACTCCGCGCGAAGGCGAAGAACTTTTCGATGGAAGATATGAAAGAAGGCGTGGAGTTTGCGCATGCGCATGGAGTGAAAGTGTATGTCACCGCGAATATTCTGGCACATAATCAGGATCTGGAGGGTGTGCGGGCTTACTTTGCCGAATTGAAAGAGATTGGACCGGATGCACTCATTATTTCGGATCCGGGAGTGTATCGCATCGCCATGGAAGTGTGCCCGGAGATTGAGCGGCATATCAGTACACAGGCGAACAATACGAACTATGGAACGTATCAGTTCTGGTATGAACAGGGGGCGAAGCGCGTCGTGACAGCGCGGGAGCTGTCGCTGGCGGAGATCAAAGAGATTCGGGAGCATATTCCGGAGGAGATGGAGATCGAGACGTTTATTCATGGGGCGATGTGTATTTCGTACTCGGGAAGATGTCTGCTGTCCAATTATTTCACGGGAAGAGATGCGAACCAGGGAGCTTGTACACATCCGTGCCGGTGGAAGTATGCGGTCGTGGAAGAGTCCAGACCGGGGGAGTATCTGCCGGTGTATGAGAATGAGAGAGGGACGTATATCTTTAACTCGAAAGATCTTTGTATGATTGAGCATATCCCGGATTTGCTGGATGCGGGTATTGACAGTTATAAGATTGAAGGAAGAATGAAGACGGCGCTGTATGTGGCGACGGTGGCAAGGACGTATCGGAAGGCGATTGATGATTATCTGGAGAGCCCTAAGAAGTACGAGGAGAATATGGAGTGGTATCGGGATCAGATCTCGAACTGTACGTACAGGCAGTTTACTACGGGATTTTTCTATGGGAAGCCGGATCATGAGAGCCAGATTTATGATAGTAATACGTATGTGAAGGAGTATACGTATCTGGGGATTGTTGGGGAGAAGGATACACAAGGCAGATATGCGATTGAGCAGAGGAATAAGTTTTCGGTTGGGGAAGAGATTGAAGTGATGAAACCGGATGGGGAGAATGTCTGCGTTACGGTGAAGGGGATCTGGGATGATGAAGGGAACCAGATGGAGAGTGCGCCGCATCCGAAGCAGAAATTGTGGATTGATCTTGGTGTGGAATTGGATAGGTTTGATATTTTGAGAAGGAAAGAAATGGAATAGGATAGGAAAATAAAAGGGGATTAGGAACGTGTCATTTTCGAAAGGTTGCTAATCCTTTTTTTGTGCGAATAGAGATTATGTAAAATAATGGTAATGATAAAAGAAACAAATAGGAAAAAGTTCGACATTCTGTGAAAAAAGTTGCTTCATAATGTTTACAAACTGGAGCAAATAAGCTAGAATGTACATGATATTATTGGACTAAGGCTAAATGCTGTTTTAATAGGCCATAAGTCACAAAAATATGTTAAGTATCATTACAAACGGAATGTATATAACTGGCAATGTCTACTCAACAAACTATATTGACGTAGCTAAGTCAAAAAGTGCCTGTTTTGCACACTTTGTGCAGTGCTAAAATTAGTCATATTTTACAATAGTGTAAGATTGAAATGCTGATGATTTATACAAAACGCTGAACTTTTAGAGCTTGTGGCACAAAATTGGCACAAGTTTTTCAGAAGAATCAGGGAAATAGCCTTTTTGATGATAAAAACAACAAAAATCCATGAGTTTATCATCAACGTCTGAAACTACTGTTGAGTACACTATCTGACCCGTTAATGACACCTACATCATAACGGTTTGTTGAGTATTGAAAACGAGCCGAAAAGTGGATGATTTCTACTTCTTAATACGGCTGTTGAGTAGAGCGTGGTTATGAGTGATAAGTACATGTTTTGAGTGGAGAAACAGTATGAATTGTTCATTTTTAACAATGAAGAGTGTGGACTGGATTGAATGATATGTACAGTTTCAACAAGGCTCATGCACTAACAGGCTTTGATACAACAATACAACACTTAGAAAAAATGTCATAGCAGGGTATACGGGGTTCGACTGTATAAAGCAACACTTCGATTATTGCGGAGTAGAGACAGGTGTACACAACAGATGCTTTGCGAAGTAGAAAACAAGGGGAAATATGATTGCTGGGGTAATTGGATACGACAGCATAAGAAAACACTTAGCCGTGTGATTAACACAGCTGATGAAAGAGAAATACCATCCAAGAGGATGTGTAGATAGATAAAAAGGAGCAGAGGGGACAATATTGGTTGGAGAACATTATGAAAGATAAATTTGCGGTGTCCATGTTCGGACAAAAACGACTGTCCCGTGAGGGCGGGATAGAAATTGTTGTAAAAGAACTATGCACCAGGATGGCACAAGATGGATGTCAGGTTACCTGTTACAACAGATCTGGCCATCATGTGAGCGGTGCAGAGTACGACGATAAAATTGAATATGATGGAATCCGACAGAAGTTTGTTCCAACCATTGAAAGAAAAGGTCTTGCAGCCGTGAGCTCCTCTTTCTTCGCGGCTCTGTACAGTGCATTTGGAAAATACGATGTGGTACATATCCATGCAGAGGGACCAGCTTTTTTCTCGTGGTTGCCAAAGATGTTTGGGAAAAGAGTTGTGGTTACCATTCATGGTATTGACTGGCAACGCGAAAAATGGAAATCAGGATTCGGATCTAAATTCATTCGACAGGGCGAAAAGAATGCCGTGAAGTATGCGGATGAGATTATTGTTTTGAGTAAAGGTGTTCAGGATTACTTCAAAGACACCTATGGCAGAGAGACACATTTCATTCCTAATGGAGTGAACAGACCAGAAACCCGAGAAGCTGGTTTAATAACAGAAAAATTTGGACTGACGAAAGATTCCTACATATTGTTCCTTGGTAGATTGGTGCCGGAAAAGGGTATCAGATATTTGGTTGAAGCATTCAAGAATGTCAAAACAGATAAGAAATTGGTCATTGCTGGTGGATCTAGCGATACGGATTCCTTTATGAAAGAACTGAAAGAGCTGGCGAAAGATGATGACAGGATTATCTTTACTGGATTCGTTCAGGGACAAATGTTAGATGAGCTGTACAGCAATGCCTATATTTACACATTGCCTTCTGATCTGGAGGGAATGCCTTTGAGTCTGTTGGAGGCCATGAGCTACGGTAACTGTTGTCTGGTGTCTGATATTCCAGAATGCGCAGAGGTAGTAGAAGATAAGGCTTTAGTCTTTAAAAAATCAGATGTCGATGATCTTAGAGGCGAGTTACAAGATGCCTGCAATCATCCGGAGAAGGTCATGGAGCTGAAAGGACAGGCGGCTGATTTTATCTGTGAGAAATATAACTGGGATGATGTTGTAAAAGAAACGATGAGGCTGTACAGGGGGAATGACGGATGAGAGTGTTGCTAATCAATAAATTTTTATTTCCAAACGGCGGATCAGAGACGTACATATTCAAGCTGGGCGAGGCACTGGAGCAGCATGGACACGAGGTCCAGTACTTCGGTATGGATCACAAAGGCCGCTGCGTTGGCAACCGGGTCAATGCTTACACGAGTGACATGGATTTCCACGGCGGCAGCAAACTAAGCAAGCTGACTTACCCGATCAAGACGATTTATAGCAAGGAAGCACGGGAAAAATTGAGACTGGTTCTGGATGACTTCCAGCCGGATGTCTGTCACCTGAACAACTTTAACTACCAGCTGACGCCGTCTATGATTCTTGAAATCGTGAAGTGGCGTAAGGAGACTGGGAAGAATTGCAAGATCGTCTTTACGGCACACGACTATCAGCTGGTCTGCCCGAACCACATGCTGAACAATCCGAACACCCACCAGAACTGTGAGAAGTGTCTTGGCGGTCACTTCATGAATTGCACGAAAGGCAAGTGCATCCACGGTTCCACTGCAAAGTCTGCTATCGGCATGATGGAAGCGGAGTTCTGGAAGTGGAAGGGCACCTACAAGTACATCGACACGATGATCTGCTGCTCTGAGTTCATGAAGAGTAAGATGGACAGCAATCCGCTGTTTGCGACCAAGACTGTGGCAATGCACAACTTCATCGACAAGGTAGAGTGGAAAGAGACGGAGAAGAAGGACTACGTCCTTTACTTCGGCCGCTTCTCGGAGGAGAAGGGCATCGGCACACTCATCAAGGTCTGCAAGGAACTGCCGGATGTACAGTTCATCTTCGCCGGTACTGGACCGTTGGAAGAGACGGTGAATGGCGTTAAGAACATCAAGAACGTAGGCTTCCAGAAGGGGGAGGCACTGGAAAAACTCATCCGTGAAGCACGGTTCTCCATCTACCCGTCTGAGTGGTATGAGAACTGCCCGTTCTCTGTGATGGAATCCCAGATGTATGGCACACCGGTGCTGGGAGCAGACATCGGTGGTATCCCGGAACTGATTCAGGTTGGCAAGACCGGCGAGCTGTTTGAGAGCGGTAATGCGGAAGACCTGAAGAAGAAGGTTGAAAAACTCTGGGGTGATAAGAAGCTGTGCAAAGCATACAGTAAGAACTGCAAGGACATCAGCTTCGATACCATCGATGAGTATTACGAAAAAATTATGAAGGTGTATCAGTAAGTTACAGGAGGAAAAACAATGATTGTAACAGTGCTGACCCCCACATTTAATCGGGGGGGGTCACTGAATAACCTATATCAGTCATTACAGAAGCAGACAATAAAGGATTTTGAGTGGCTTCTGGTTGACGATGGAAGTACAGATGACACTAAAAACATAGCAGAGGAAATGCGGAAAAAAGCCGAGTTTCCGATGCGATACATATACAAAGAAAACGGTGGCAAGCACACGGCACTAAATGTCGGTGTGAAGCAGATAACCTCGGAACTGACCTTTATTGTTGATTCTGATGATACGCTTGTGCCGGACGCAATTGAAACAATTCTTCAGTACCACAAGAAATACGGGGAGAGAAAAGACCTGTGTGGTTATTCCTTCCTAAGAAGATTTCCAGACGGAAAAATCAATGGAAAACCATTTGAGCCGGATGAGAAAGTGGGAACGTACATTGAATGTCGAATCAATGCGGACGATACGCAGGCGGACAAGGCAGAAGTCTTTTATACAAGATGCCTGAAAGAGTTCCCATTCCCGGAGTACAGAAATGAAAAGTTTCTGGGAGAGGATCTCGTGTGGATTCGGATGGCCTTGAAGTACCAGATGGTTCATATAAATAGAGCAATCTATGTAGGTAACTACTTGGAAGATGGGCTGACGAAGAACAGAAGAAAAAACAATATCCGCTCACCACATGGATGTATGGAACGAGCAAAGGAGTTCATGCGGCCTGAACTGAAGCTGAAATACCGATTGAAGGGTGCGATTCAATACCTTGTTTATGGAAAATTTGCAGGAGAAAAACAACTCATAGCAAAAGCTCCATACAAGGGATTGGCTGTGTGTGCAGCATTGCCCAGTATGCTTGTTTATCACAGATGGTCAAAAAGTATCTGACAGTCTGAGTAGATAAGCGGTCATGTCGTTTTCTTTGGAAACAGAGGAACGATATGGCAATTTATATGTTATTCGATAACCCGGCAGATAAACAGAATATGACATTTCTGAACGGCTATGAAACAGCCAAGATTCGGCAGGTTTATCCTCCTCAGAAATGTAACTCCACTAAAGAAATGCTGGCAACCTGCAAAGACATAATTAAACAGTCGGCGGAGGGTGACACTATCATCTGCTGGTATGACTTTATGGCAGTTCTGTGCTGGTGGCCGTGCAAAGTACAGTTCAAAAATAGAAAGATCATTGCGCTGAATATTCTGCTTAAAGATAAAGCAACTGCAAAAAACAAGCTGGCGAAGTTTTTATACAAGCCGATGCTGAAATCGAAAAAGGTTCAGGCGACTGTGACTTCAAAGAAGTACGGTGAACACTTGAACGAAATGCTCGGAATCCGGAAGCAATACACGCTGTTGCATGACACCTATCATGGCGGTTACAGCATGGATTATGATGGTGCGGTTGCGCCGAATACTGTGTTCTGCGGTGGCCGAAATGGTCGTAATTGGGATTTCCTGATTAAAATTGCACAGGCGATGCCGGAAGTGATATTCAACTGTGTTATGCCGAAGGATAAGTATGAGCAGTATAAAGAAAACTTCGGCAAAAATATGGTGGTGAAGTCGGATATTCCTGAGAGGGAATTTCTTGAATTTATGTGTCAGTCACAGCTGGTAGTTACGCCGTTGGATACGGAAGCACCGGCTGGACTGATTGCTTTTTACCAGGCAGCCGCTAATGGGAAGATGGTGATCACATCGGATACTGTAACCACACAGGAGTATTTCGCTGAGGGCAGAGGTGCTTTGTGTGAAAAGAATATAGAAGACTGGAAGAACAAAATCCAGTACTACTTACAGCATAGAGAAGAAGCCGATACTAGTGCGGCAAAGTTTAAGAGCTTCCTTGAGAGTGAGTGTTCTGAGGAGAAATATGCAAAGACATTGTGGGGGATGCTTGCGGAATGAAAGAAAGATATGAAGGAATCGATGGCTTGAAAGCCTGTGCCATTATTGGCATTGCGCTGATGCACATCCTTGAAAATGGAAATTTTGGTTTGAATGGGTTTGTGTTCCAGAAGCTGATACCATCTTTTACGAATCTGGTGTTCCTTTTTATGATGGTCAGCGGCTTTGGTATGTGCTGTGGCTATTACCAGAAATTCAAGGAACAGAAAATCAGTGTAGGAGAGTTTTACACCAAAAGATACAGCAAAATCTGGCCGTACTTCGCATTGCTTTGTGCGCTGGATTTTGTAATGTCACCCAGTAAAAGTGCTCTGTATGAGGTTTTTGCAAACCTGACTTTATGTCAAGGACTTTTGCCGAATATGAACATATCAGTCATTGGTGTGAGTTGGACATTGGCAGTGATTTTCGTGTTTTACCTGCTGTTTCCGTTTTTTTTGCTTCCTGCTGGAAAACAAGAAACGTGCATGGTTGGCATTTATCTGCGCCGCAATCTACAGCTTCGTGTGCAGTACATATTTCTTTGATGAAAGCCACATTGCAGATAGAGTGGCAGTGAACTTCAGTGCTAGGACAAACATTCTGTACTGTGCGGTCTATTTCATCGTAGGAGGTCTGATCTTCCTTTATCGGAAGGAACTGGCTGAGTTTGCGTCAAAGCACAAGGTTATCGTCGGAGCGATTCTGCTGATTGCCACAGTTGCCTATTTTGCATTAGGCGGCTCTACACTTACGATGCTGTTCTTCTGTGTGGCAGCACTGGTCTATACCCTCGGATGTAATCGGGGGGGGGACTGGTCAATCCAGTCGCCAAGTTCCTCGGTGGCATCTGCTTCGAGATTTACCTGTGTCACATGGTAATTTATCGTGTGCTTGAAAAACTACACCTCGTTCATCTATTTGGAAATGGCCTGTTGGCATATATTTTCACAGCTGTTGCAGTCATCTGTGGTTCAGTTGTGTTCTCGGTATGTGCCAAGTGGTTCTTAAATAAAATCGAAACATTCTTAAAAGAGAGAGTAAACAATAGGAGAGTTAATCATGTCTGAAGAAAAGAAGTTAAATGGTACGGTCATCGTCACTTATCGCTGCAACGCTCGTTGCTCCATGTGTAACCGTTATAAAGCACCTTCCAAGCCGGAAGAGGAAATCAGCCTCGAAACCATCAAGAAGCTGCCAAAGATGTACTTCACGAATATCACCGGCGGTGAGCCGTTCATCCGTACTGACCTGAAGGATATTGTGCGTGAACTGTACAAGAAGTCTGACCGTATTGTTATTTCAACGAACGGCTTCTTCACTGACCGTATTGTTGACCTGTGCAAAGAGTTCCCGCAGATTGGTATCCGTATTTCCATCGAGGGTCTGGAGCAGACCAACAACGAGATCCGCGGCCTGCAGAACGGCTACCAGCGTGGTTATGGTACGCTGAAAAAGCTGCGTGAGATGGGCATGAAGGACGTTGGTTTCGGTATGACTGTTCAGGATAAGAATGCTCCTGATCTGGTCCCGCTGTACAAGATCTCCAACGAAATGGGCATGGAGTTTGCAACGGCTTCCCTGCACAACAGCTTCTACTTTGTTGAGGCAAAGAACATCATTCATGATCGTCCGATGGTGGCAAAGAACTTTGAGAATCTGGTCAACGAACTGCTCCGCAGCAACAGCCCGAAGAAATGGTTCCGTGCATACTTTAACCACGGCCTGATCAACTATATCTACGGCCAGAAGCGTCTGCTGCCTTGCGACATGAGTTTTGATACCTTCTTCATCGACCCGTATGGCGATGTCATGCCTTGCAATGGTACCAAGGACAAGGAAGTCATGGGCAATTTGAACAATCAGAGTTGGGATGAGCTGTGGAATAGTCCGCAGGCTGAGGAAGTTCGTAAGAAGGTTCGCTGCTGCGACCGTGACTGCTGGATGATCGGTAGTGTTTCTCCGGCAATGCATAAGTATATCTGGAAGCCTGCTACCTGGGTTCTGGTCCACAAGTTTAAGGCGCTGTTCACCAAGCATCCGTACAGCATGTACGAACTGAAAATCTGCCGCGACTATCGTGATGGCAAAGTCACTAAGGAAGAACTGGATAAGTGCAGCACCTGCGATATGAACTGCGTGATCAACAATGGTCTGAGTGAAGCATCCAAAGAACAGCTGAAGCATAAGACTGGCGAGGAAATCGTAGACGCTGATATCGCACAGCAGATGGAGACGAAGTAATGAGTGGAAAGACGGCGGTAAGAACAAGAGAAAAATGGGTCGATGATATAAAAGTCATTGCCTGTATATTGGTTGTACTGGGTCATTTCTTCCAAAGTATGACGAAAGCGAATATTCTGCCTGAAAATGATTTGTATGGGTGGTTCAATACAACAATCTACTACTTCCATGTGCCGCTGTTCTTTATTTGTAGCGGATATCTGTATCAGAAGTACAGCAAGGTAAATAGTGTGGGCAGTTGGTGCAAGAATGTGGCGAAAAAAGCGTTAGCACTCGGCGTACCCTATGCGACTTTTACGACTGCTACATGGGTGCTGAAAAAGGTGTTCTCAAGCAGTGTTAATGACCAGATTGGTGGCCTTGGGGATACATTGTTTCTCCATCCGACTGCTCCATATTGGTATTTGTACGCACTGTTCTTCATCTTTCTTGTTACGCCGACTTTTAGCAGTGTAAAAGTGACTGCGGTAGGACTAATAGCTGCATTGGCTGCAAAAGTCCTGATTTTGACAGGGGGGGGGTACAGCATTTATGCTGTATCGACAGTTCTCTCAAACGAAATCTGGTTTGTGCTCGGTATGAGTATTTGCTCGTTTAATGTGCAACTGAAGGGTAGAAAAATACAAGGAGCGATATTTGGGTTGCTGTTTGTAATTCTGAGCATTGTGGTGTATATAGCGGAAATTAGCGGTAGTGCAATCTCTTTCGCAATGGGATTATTGGCTTGTGTGGCTGTTATTTTGATGGTAGCAGATTATGCGGATAAGTTTGGAAAATGTATGGACTTTCTTGCAAAATACACAATGCCGATTTTCCTGATGCATACATTGTTCGCAGCACCGATGAGATCTATCTTGATAAAGATTGGCGTCGAAAACGCCGTGATTCATGTAGTACTGGGACTTGGAATTAGCTTTACTGGTCCGATTATTGCGGCTTGGATCATGAAGAAAACAAAGTGGCTGGAGTTCTTTTTGTATCCAAATAAATTCATTAGAAAGGTATCATAAGGATGGGACTTAAAGATAAGGCCAAGGAAATCCTTGGATTGATGCGTGCAAAAATCTTTGGTGTAACTGCTGGGCAGAGTGTCTATATTGGTAAGCATTGCAGTTTAAAAGGGAAACGCCATATTAACTTGGAAGATTTTGTAACGGTACGTCCCTATGCCCAAATCTGGTCGGGGGGGACGGTAAGAATTGGCCGAGGTTCTGAAATCGGTGAGCGATGCCGGATTTCTATTGCCAATTCATTGGAAATTGGGGAAAAAGTACTCCTTTCACCGAATGTGTACATAACTGATTGCGATCACGAGTATCGCAATATAAATGTTCCTGTGCTTGATCAAGGAATTGTACAGAGAGGTCAGAAGGTTTCCATTGGAGAAGGCTCTTATATTGGAATCAATGCAGTAATCGTTGGCAATGTGAAAATCGGTAAGCATTGCGTGGTTGGAGCCAATTCAGTGGTTACTAAAGATGTCCCGGACTATTGCGTGGCAGTTGGGAGTCCGGCGAGGGTGATAAAGAATATAACGAAAATAGAGTGAGGAAAACGATGAAGGAGATACCACACATTATTCATTACTGTTGGTTCGGTGGAAAACCGTTACCGGAACAGTACAAAAAGTATGTAGAGACATGGAAGAAAAACTTTCCTGATTATAAAGTGATGAAATGGGATGAAAGTAACTTTCCGATTGATCAGTACAGTTATGCAAAAGAAGCTATGCAGGCAGGAAAGATGGCTTTTGTAAGCGATGTTGCTCGAATTCATGCTTTATATGAATGGGGGGGTGTATCTCGACACTGATGTCGAAGTAATAAAAGATTTTACATCTCTATTAAAAGGAAAGTCGGCAATTCTTGGCGTTGAAGACGAATATAAAACGATTGGAACAGGATTTTTGGCATTTGCACCGAAACATGAAATCTGTAATGAGATGTTGGAATACTATCAGAACAACAGTTTCTCATCTCAAAGCGCAAGTATGTCTAATACGCAAATTTTAGCCGATCTCATAAAGAAAAAATATAATATTGAGTTGGCAGATAAGGTACAGGTAATCGGTGATTTGACAATATATCCGTCTTGGTATTTTACAGCTTACAATGGGTTTACAGGAAAAACTGAAATTATGGGGGAAACATATTGTGTTCATCATTTTTCGGCCTCCTGGCATAGCCCATCTAGGAAGTTTAAGGATGCGATAAAAAAGAGACTACATCGCATCATGGTATTGTTTCACTGAAGTAGTATCTGTAACCTTTCTGCAAAAGGAAGGTTAATATGATACCCAAAGTGATTCATTATTGTTGGTTTGGTGGCAGTGAGCTCCCGGAGTATGTGGAAAGATGTATTCAAAGTTGGAAGAAATTTTGCCCGGATTATCAAATAAAACGGTGGGATGAGAGTAACTACAATTTTGAGAAATATCCATTTTGCCGTGAAGCATATGAAAAGAAAAAATGGGCATTTGTATCGGATGTTGCACGTTTGGACATTGTGTATTCCGAGGGAGGAATCTATTTGGATACAGATGTTGAACTTATTAAAAGTTTGGATGATTTATTAATAGAACATGCTTTTATGGGGTTTGAAAGAGGTCGTCTTGTGGCAACAGGTCTTGGATTTGGTGGTGAAAAAGGAAATCCGATTATTAAGGCAAATCTTGAAAGTTATTTGAATCGACAATTTACTAATGAGGATGAAACGTTAGATTTGACACCTTGCCCGGTAATTACGACAGATGTTTTGGAAATATTTGGACTTAAGAGGATAGATCAGACTCAGGATTTGGGAGATGTGAAGATTTTTTCTTCAGATTACTTTTGTCCTATGTTGCTGAGTGATGGAACAGCGGAGATAAGAAAAAACACATATTCAATTCATCATTACGCCGGAAGCTGGACAACGGATGCCGAGAAAGAGCAAGTTCAGAGAAGAACAAATATTTATACAAAATATGGAAAGTATGGCTTGAAAGCTTATGATGCATGGATTGTCTGGAAAGAAGAGGGAATAGGTGCATTTATGAGAAGAATGCTTGAAGCATGTAAGCGTACATTGAACCTATAACACCTTTAAGAAAAAAAGAAAAGGAGAGGCATTGCATGGGGGAAGAATTAATTACAGTGGTTGTTCCGATATACAAGGTGGAAAAATATCTTGTAAAATGTATAGATAGCATAATAGAACAATCATACCAAAACATAGAATTAATTTTGGTAGATGATGGATCTCCAGACGAATGCCCACGGATTTGCGATGAATATAAAAATAGAGATTCAAGAATAAAAGTAATCCATAAACAAAATGGTGGATTATCTGATGCTCGAAATGAAGGATTAAAAATCGCGACAGGCGAATGGATAACCTTTATAGATTCCGATGATTATGTGGGAACTAATTTCCTTGAGAAGCTCTATTCATCGGTGACAAGTGTGGGAGCAGATATTAGTATATGTGATTATAAAGCTGTGATTGATGATACAGGCATAGAAAAGGAAGAAACAAATATAGAAGTCTATGATCATGTAAAATGCCTTGAGGAAATGTATCATCCACGCAAACATGGCATGGAATTCGTTGCATGGGGAAAGCTGTATCGAACAGCATTATTTAAGAAAAATAAGATTGGGTATCCAGTTGGAAAGATTCACGAAGATACGTTTACAACCTATAAACTAATATACGCAGCAAAAAAAATCGTATTCTGTAATGCAAGTGAATACTTCTATAGGCAAAGAGAAGCAAGCATAATGACAAGTTCGTTTAATATCAAAAGACTTGTAATGATAGATGCAACACGGGAGGCTTGTCAGTTTTTTGAGAATGCCAAAGAAACTCACTTGTTGGAGCTGGCTATAAATGCGCATTTTAGAAATTATGTGACTATGTATAGCGAAATGGAAAAAAATAAGGATGCGCTTGAAAATTACAAGATTGAGAGGAAAAAGATCATTCAGAATTTTCGAAGAGATTATAAACGATATAGTAGGAATGCAAAACTAGAGATTAAAAAACGCATTTTTTACACTTTGTTTTATCTAATTCCTAGTGCAAGCTATTCAAGCTTTTTGTGAGGAAAGGAGGCTGGATATTACGCAATGAAAATAAAGATTGATCGGAGCAAAACAATTTTTGTGATTTACATGATTTTTGTTCTAAATGTTACACACAGTATATTCTATTCTGATTCAGCACGAGTATTACAAATCCCCTTGGCTATGCTGGGTTTATTCTATATGCTTGTGGCCGATAAAGGATTTGGAAAAATAAGAGTTAAATCAATAAATGAGTTTAATGCTTTTTGCACACCGATGATTATTATTACTATGATTTCGGTGTACACATCCATTGCAGTATATCATACAACAAACCCGAGCGATTGGAAACAATCTATTGTGAGATGTTTTTATTATGTAGTTCCTTTTCTGGCGGCCTACTATTCAGTTAAAAAGTTTGGAAATGATACACCACGATTGCTAATTATAAGTGGTCTAATTTCGTATTCGACAGTTTTTATTCGATATGTTTATTATGGTGGATTTGGAATTCTTTTGCATTTCGCTAACAATAAAGTAAATGGCATATCGCTGGAAGTACACAATTTGACATATTGTATGGGATTGTTTTTCCTATACTATCTGCTGAGTGATAAATATAATAA
>OKTU01000905.1_pt1 | contig 15804 bp, 14 predicted proteins | sample 1606311 | NCBI WGS metagenome assembly OKTU01 (sample SAMEA3879557, study PRJEB24766) | human gut metagenome | biome: human-associated habitat; feature: feces | place: USA | collected 1985/1987
ACAGTCGCAGTCAACAGACATATTGCGCAATACATTGATATAAATGATTTGTTTACCAAAAAAATCTGTTGTAGCCTTTGCTGATTCAGCCATATTTTCCATAAAACGCTCTTGGCTATATTCCCAGGGGTTGGATGGGTCAGAGGTATGCAGCATGGCTTTGCCGATCCTGCCATCTGCGTTGCCAATTGCTATATTTTTCATTGAACCGCCAAATCCTCCCATAGTGTGTCCTTTAAAATGCGTCAAAACGATCATGGAATCATAATTAAGCATATTTTTAGCGATCGACATTTCCTGAAAATGTTTGCCTCCTTTTACTGGCAGCATTACTGCTCCTTCCTCGTCCATAATGTCTACAGTACAAAAATCCCAGCCGTTAACTTTTAATGTTTCGCGGTGGCCGGCGGTGGTATAGCGGTCACCTTTATAGAAAGTGTTGGTTTCGACTAAATTACTGTCAGGTACATGCTGCTGCAAAGCCATCACTATTTCCCGTGGGAGTATATTGGGACCGTTCTTTTCTCCTGTATGGATTTTGATAGCTACTTTACCATGTATATCCTGGTTGATTTTATCATATAGTTTGATCAGACTTACAGGGCTGATATCCTTGCTGAAATAAACAAGAGCTTTATTATTTACTGCTGTTTTTTCATTACTTTTAACAGTTGGTTCAACAGGAGAAGAAACTGTATTGGCAGTCATTCCACAAGCGCTGAATAATAAAGTTGCGGCAGCGGTATAAAGTAATGTTGATAAAAATTTTTTCACTGTAAACTCTCCTTTCTTAGATAAATGATTAAAAATACTTTAAGTTCAGTATAATGGCTGGAGTTGACTATAAGTCAAGCGTTTTATTAAAGATTTTTTTACTTTGTTAGTTACAGTTTGAAAATAAATTGTGAACAGAGTAAATAGAAAAAGGACTTTTAAATTTTCTGACGAATATTATAAAAATTAGGATCACTAAGGGGGGAAAGAAATGAACGACTGTATCTTTTGCCGAATCATTGCCGGTGAGATCCCGTCTGAAAGAGTTTATGAAGATGACAAAATGATCGTAATCCGTGATGTGGCTCCTGCTGCTCCGGTACACGTTTTAATGATACCGAAAGCTCATACTGAAAATATTATTACTGCAGAACCGGAGCTGCTCCTGTATATGTTTGGGAAAGTTAAGGAACTGGCTGAGAAACTTGGTGTTAATGAAAAAGGGTTTCGCATCGTTGCCAATACCGGTGATGATGGAGGGCAGACCGTTAAGCATTTGCATATCCATCTTTTAGGCGGTAAAGCATTGGGGTGGCCGCCCTGCTGATACCTTGACAAAAGGCCTATCATAAGATATAATTTACTGGTAATATTGTGCGGTAATTGCGGTCTGACGATAGTCAGCAATAGTGCAAAAAACGCATGAAATGCATATATACACTTCCCTAAGTGTGTGGAGGGAGGGAGATCAGATGGCAGAAATTAAAGTTGGCAAAAACGAAACATTGGACAGTGCGCTGCGCAGATTTAAAAGAGCAACCCAAAAGGCCGGAATTCTTTCTGAAGTTAGAAAACGCGAACATTATGAAAAACCGAGCGTTCAACGTAAGAAAAAATCCGAAGCAGCCAGAAAACGTAAAACCAGATAATGGGGGCGTGCTGTATGTCTATTAAAGACCAATTGACAGAAGATATGAAACAGGCCATGAAGGACCGTGAAGCAGGTAAGCTGCGTTTATCGGTTATTCGTATGGTGCGTGCTAATATTAAAAATGTCGAAATCAATGAGAAGAAGGAACTGAATGATGATGAGGTTCTGGCTATCTTGCTGAAAGAGGTCAAGATGCGGCAGGATTCTTTGGTAGAATTCGAAAAAGCCGAACGCAGTGAATTAGCCGAGCAGGCTAAAGCAGAAATTGAGATTCTCAAAAAATATCTGCCTGAACCGCTTAGCGATGAAGAATTGCGTGTTATGGTTGCTGAAGCTATCTCCGAGACTGGTGCCGAAGGACCGAAAGCGATTGGTAAAGTAATGCTTGCTGTTATGGCGAAGGCTAAGGGCCGAGCCGACGGTAAACGTATCAATCAAATGGTACGCGAACTGCTTCAATAATGAATAATTAACTTAACAGGACCGAATATTCGGTCCTGTTATTTTTTATAGCCCTTATAACAGTTATCTAACTGTTATAAGGGCTATTTTTGTGCAAAAATGCAAAAAAATCAGATTATTTTTGTAGGTTTCTACATATTAGGCTCGTCTTTAGCTTTGTATACTGAAATCAAAGAACTAAATATGGAGGTGATTATCATAGCAAAGATTGTAGAAGCTGTGGAAGCTGTTAAGCTTGTCAGGTCAGGTGATGTTGTTATGATCGGAGGTTTTGGAAATGTCGGTAATCCAAAGAGGCTGATTGATTTACTGGCAGATACAGACATACATGATTTGACTGTTATTGCCAATGATCTTGGTACTCCTAATGTAGGCTTGGGAAGGTGGGTAAGGAATAGGATGCTGAAAAAAGCTATAGGTACCTATTTTACCTATAATACTGAAGCTGCAGAATTATATTTTGATGGAAAGTTAAATTTAGAGATGATGCCACAGGGCACATTTGCAGAAAGTATCCGTGCAGGAGGCTGCGGAATTGGCGGGTTTTATACAAAGGTTGGAGCTGGCACAGAGCTGACTGCGCATTGTGAAACAAAAGTTATTGACGGCGAAGCCTATGTTTTGGCGTATCCTTTGAAAGCAGACGTAGCCTTGTTACATGCCAGAAAAGCGGATGCTATGGGGAATTTAGTTTATGAAAAAACAGCAAGAAATTTTAATCCGCTTATGGCAACAGCAGCCGCTTTGACGATTGTGGAGGTTGATGAGATTGTAGAAACCGGTATGCTTTCGCCGGAAGAGATTGTAACACCTTATATTTATGTGGATGTTTTGGTACCGCAGAATCGGGGTGCAGTTAAATGAGAAACATGTCAGAAGCGGAAACAAAAGTAAGAATTGCTAAAAGAGTTGCGGAAATGCTGCCTGACGGTGGTTTTGTCAATTTAGGTGTAGGTATTCCCACAATGGCGGTTGATTATTTACCAGCAAATAAACATATTTATATTCAGACGGAAAATGGAATGCTAGGTGTTGGGCCTAAACAACTTAGCGGGGAGGCAATAATTCCTAATCTCATTAATGCCAGTCGTACACCGGTTACTGAAACGCCCGGATGCTGTTATTTTGATAGTGCTACATCTTTTGCAATGATCAGAAGTGGGCGTATGGATGCTACAGTTATCGGAGCCATACAGATAAATGAAGCGGGAGACCTGGCAAATTGGGCTTTGCCGGGCAAAGGTGTTTTAGGACCAGGGGGAGCAATGGATCTGGTCGTTGGAGTAAAAGAGGTGATCGTTGCGACATCTCATACGGCAAAAAATGGCAGGCATAAACTGGTAAAGGATTGTACTGTGCCGCTGACTGGGCGGAAGGTAGTTAATACTTTAGTCACAGAATATGCTGTATTTAAGTTTAAGGACGGAATGATGTTTTTACTGGAACATACTTCTGATGTCACATTGGAAGAAATTGCAGCAATGACATCTGCTCATTATGAGCTGGCTGAAAAAATTAGTATAAGGGAGGTATAGATATGCTGCAGCCGGTAGTCATAGATGGAATCAGGACGCCTATAGGAAAACTGAACGGAGCAATGAAGGACATACAGCCGGAGGAAATTGCTGCCTTTTTGTTGCAGAAAATATGTGAACGTAGTCATTTAGATATCAGACTTCTGGATGCAGTAATTTTAGGGCAGGCAAAGCAGAGCAGCGACCAGCCTAATATTGCAAGATTAGCTGCATTGATGACAAAATTTCCGCTTGAAGTACAGGCTTATACAGTACACAGACAATGTGGTTCTGGTATGCAGGCTGTCCAGAATGCGGCACAGGAGATTATGTGCGGTTATGCTGACTTCGTTTTAGCTGGTGGTGTCGAAAGTATGAGTAATGCTCAATATTATCTCAGAGAGGCACGGAGGGGTTATGCAGTAGGTAACGGGATTTTGCTGGATCCTAATACCGAAAGTCAGCCACGGTCACAGCCTGCTGACCAGTATGGAGTCCTGACAATGGGTATGACTGCAGAGAATATTGCTGAAAAATATGTTATCAGCAGAACGGCACAAGATTATTTTGCCTGCGAAAGTCAGGAAAAAGCTCAGGCTGCAATAAAAAGCGGACGCTTTGATGATGAGATTGAACCTTTGCCAGTAAAAAAGAAAAAAGAGATTTTGATGTTTGCTGCTGATGAGCATCCACGTTTGTCAACGATAGAAAAACTTGCAGAATTGAAGCCTGCTTTTAAAAAGGACGGCAGCGTAACGGCAGGCAATGCATCAGGACGAAATGACGGTGGAGCCATGTTGCTGATTGCTGAAGAAAGTGCGGCTGCAAAGGCAGGGTTAAAGCCTATGGCTAAAATAATCAGCCAGGCTTCAATAGGTGTTTCGCCGGCATATATGGGAATGGGGCCTGTGCCTGCAACAAGGTTGGCGCTGAAAAGGGCAGGGCTAAGGATCGAAGATATTGGACTGATAGAAATCAATGAAGCATTTGCAGCACAATCATTAGCGGTCATACAGGAGCTGGAAATTGATCTGACCAGGGTCAATGTAAATGGCGGTGCAATTGCTCTGGGGCATCCTATTGGTTGCTCTGGAGCAAGGATTTTAGTAACTTTATTGCATGAAATGCAGAAAAGACAGGTCAGATATGGCTTGGCTACTTTATGTATTGCTGGAGGGCTAGGATCAGCTACGGTTTTAGAGCTGGTGTAAATGAAAAAGAAAATGGGAAAAGGAGGCGGATTTTTATGAAGACTGTAACAAAGTTCTGTCTGAAGATGGTGCAGAATTATCTTCCGGATGCTTTTATTTTGGCTATTCTCTTAACATTTGTTGTATTTTGCGGCGGAATGTTTTTAATGAACAAGAGTGCTCTGCAAATGATAGAATATTGGGGCAGAGGGTACTCATCGATGTTTGTTTTTGGGATGCAGATGGTTTTAGTTTTATTGACAGGTTATGTACTGGCATTGACACCTTTGGCTAAAAAGATTTTGAACAAGGTAACAGGTATTCCTAAAACTCCACAGCAGGCTCTTGGGTTGACTGCATTAGTATCTATTGCGTCTTATAAACTGGGGATTTGGGCTTGTTATAGGTGCAGTTCTTGCGAAAGAGGTAGGCAAAAAGGTTAAAGGCCTGCATTTTCCGCTGTTGGTAGCTGCGGCTTATGGCGGTGAGATTATTCGCGGGCCGTCTTCTTCGATTCCGCTTGTTTCAGCAACACCAGGCAATTTTATGGAGAAGCTCGGACTGCCACTGACACCGGTTGGTGATACGCTGTATTCTTCCTGGAATCTGGTAATGACGGCTATCATCGTAATTATGCTGTTTATCGTGTATTTTAATATGAAACCTCCTGCTAATGAAATAGTGGAATACAGTGAAAAAGAACAAGAAAAACCAGAGATAAGAATTGCTAAAAAAGATATGACATTTGCCGAAAGATTGGAAAATGCTTATTGGCTCAACGCTTTGTTTGGTTTGTTCCCATTGATTTATCTGGGAGCTAATTTTTCTAAGATTGGTTTTGACCTGAATTTGAATTTGGTCATTTTGATTTTTTTAACATTGGGTTTATATCTGCACAGCAGTCCTAACGGCTTTTTAAAGGCTGTGGCACAGGGAATCGGTGCCAGCCGCGGTATTATTTTGCAATTTCCGCTTTATGCTGGTATGTCGGGGATGATGACTGCTTCTGGTCTGGTTGATATGATTTCCATGTGGTTTGTGGAAATTTCTACAGCACATACCTTCCCTCTTTATACATTTTTATCGGCAGGGCTGGTAAATATTTTCATTCCTTCCGGAGGTGGGCAATGGGCTATCCAGGGACCAATCATGATGAAGGCTGCTGAGGCATTGGGGGCGAACATTCCGCAGACAATTATGGCTTTTGCTTGGGGAGATGGCTGGACTAATCAGATTCAACCGTTTTGGGCATTGCCGCTTTTAGGAGTTGCGGGATTATCGGCGCGTGATATTATGGGATATTGCGTTATTTGGACAATTGTTTCCGGCGTTATCATCAGTGGAACTTTTGTAATACTTAGTTTTATGTGAATGATTAATGGAAGATTTGATAATCTTGAGGCTACTTTTATAGTTGCCTCAAGATTTTTTTACCGGAATGAAAAATAAGGCGCTGGTTTAAAATCAAGAAGGTTTTACGATGGGTAAAGTTCAGCTTTTTAGTATAACAGTTTTTGAAATCTTTGGATTTGCTAAAAAAATAACTAAATAGTAAAATCGTAATCAGGATATTCTGGAGAAAAAGAAATATATGGCATTAGAAAAGAAGGTGAGATAATGTCCAAGAAAATGGTGACCTTAAATGAATTATTGGAAATCAAAGATTTTGCCGAACGTGTGACATTGGTTAATAAGCATGGGAACTTAAACAATCAGATAACACATGTAACAATTATGGAAGGGCCTGATTTGCACGAATGGGTAACAGGAGGTGAGTTTGTTTTAACTACCTGGTATGCCTTCAGTAAAAGTCCTGACCTGCAGGAAGATGGTTTTAAAAAGCTTGCTCCGCGAATATCAGCGATAGGTATCAAAACAGGTCGTTTTATCAATAAGATCCCGCTGAAAATACTGCAGTTGGCAGATCAGTACCGGCTGCCGGTATTTGAAGTGAAAACTGCAGTCAAGTTTAGAGAACTGGTGCAGACAATCACTTCTGAAATCCAGAATTATCAAACCAATATGTTGATTGAAGTAGAAAAAAACTATCAAAAACTTATTCATACTTCACTGAATTCAGATGATCTGGCTTCGCTGGTGAATGTTTTGGGAAATCAGCTTCACAAGAATTGTTTTTGCCTGAATCATGAAGGGAAGATACTTGCTTCCTGGAGCAGACGAGGTACTCGTAAACAGGATTTTCTTGATTGGACAGAAAAAATTAAAACTGGTTTTAATGAAAGAATATATACTGATGCGGGCTTTTTTATCAATGAGCTGCATATTTTCGAATGCTATGCCCGTAGTCAGCTTATAGGGAGGTTTATTATTGTTGCTGAGGGGCAGTTAACGGAAAAAGAACGGTTGATTGGGCAACAGGGAGCTTCTTTTTTAGCCATCAAGCTGTGGGACCATTATGAAACGCTGCAGAAAACAGTGGAACGTTTTTGGAAAGAAATAAAAAATGGTGAAATCAAAAGTGGAGAAGTTATTGCTGAAAAGCTTGCTAATCTGGGATTTGTGCAGCAAAAAGCATATAATTTGATTTTATTTTCTAAAGGAAGCCATAATATAAGCAATTATTTGATTGATAGATTTTTAATTGAAGAGGAAAAATTTTATATCTTGTTATGCAGCAGTAAAGAAGCTCTTACGAGCATTAATATATTCAAAAAATATAATAAGGAACAGAATAAAATAGCTGCAGCTGTAATACCTCCTGAATTTACAGAACTGGAGCGAATTAAAGAGCATTATGAGATGTCGGTAAACGTTATCAGACTTTTATATAAATTGCATATTTCAGGAGTACGTAAGGCTGAAGAATGGCTGCCGTTCAGTTTGCTGATGCACTGCCGCAATACTTCGGAGTATAATTTTATTAAGACGACGGTGCTTGATAAACTGCAGGAATATGACAGACGCTATCAATCGAGCCTTTTGGATACACTTTCAGCGGCTTTGCGGGAAAACAGTTTAGAGGATGCAGCTGAAAGACAGCATATACATATTAATACTCTACGTTATCGGTTGGGGAAAATCAAAGAAATAACACAAAAAAATTATTTTAAAATGACAGACCGTTATTTTTTGCTGCTGTGTATTATGATCCAGAGAATGGAACATGAGCAGTTATGAAAATATATGAAAATAACAGGGCCGAAATTTTGGCCCTGTTATTTTTGTATACTTTTAAAAATATTTATGACCGGAAGCAGGGATTTTGCATAAAATAGCGTATACTATATAAATATAGGAAAAATTAATGTAAGTTCGGAAGGGTGTGAGGACAATTTCTTTAAGTAACAGACAAAAACGTATTGCCGAGATCGTGCGCCAGGATGGGCCGATCACGGGCGAACATATTGCTGAACGTCTGAATGTAACTCGTGCGGCTTTACGATCAGATCTGGCGATTTTAGTTATGGGCGGTATTTTAGATGCGCGTCCTAAAGTTGGTTATTATTTTACCGGCAAGAATACGCTGGGAATGTTGATGGAAGAAATTTCCGGCATCCTTGTACGTGATCTGCAGTCTGTGCCTGTAGCAGTCAATCAGGATAAAAGCGCCTATGAAGCTGTTGTAACTATGTTCCTGGAGGATGTAGGGACAGTATTTGTTCTTGATGAGGCTGGTCTTTTGGTAGGGGTGGTATCGCGTAAAGACTTGCTTAAAGCTGCTATCAATAATGGCAGCGATCTGCGTGAAATTCCTGTTGTAATGGTGATGACACCACTGTCTAAACTTATTGTAGTCAAACAGGAAGATTCTGTAGCTTCGGCAGCACGTAAAATTATTGATAATGAGATTGATTGTCTGCCTGTTATTAGATGTGTGGGCGAGGATAAGCGCAGTTACGAAGTAGTGGGACGTATCACTAAAACGAATTTTACCCGTCTGTTAGTGGATCTGGCAGAGGGCAAAGGAGGCAATTATCATAGCTAAATTACCGATTATCTATGCAGTTTCTGATTCTATTGGTGAAACCGCTGAGTCTGTTGTAAAGGCTACTACCAGCCAATTTGTACAGGAAAAATTTGATGTGATCCGTGTTCCTTATGTTAAAGATAAGGCGCAGGTTGAAAAGGTTATTGAAGAGGCTAAGGAAAATAATGGTATTATCTGTTATACCGTAGTTTCACCTGAATTGCGTGAACATATTGCGCATAAAGCAATGGAGCATGATGTAGAGGTTGTTGATGTTTTAGGACCGATGCTTAAGGCTATTGAAAAAACTTCCGGACTGCTGCCTAAAAACCAGGCCGGATTGATCCATGCTTTAGATCATGAATACTTTAAACGTGTCGAAGCCGTAGAATTTGCTGTTAAATATGATGATGGCAAAAATCCTTTGGGACTGGCCAAAGCAGATGTTGTTATCATAGGTGTTTCAAGAACTTCTAAAACTCCGCTCAGCATGTACTTGGCACACAAACAAATAAAAGTTGCCAATGTACCGCTGGTACCGGAAATCATGCCTCCTGAAGAATTATTTAAAGTTCCTCCGCATAAAATCATTGGCCTGCTTATTGATCCGTTTAAACTTAATGAGATCCGCAGCGAACGTTTGAAAACTATGGGACTGACAGATGGTGCCGCTTATGCTGATGTTAAACGGATTAATGAAGAGCTTGAATATGCAAAAGGTATTATGCGTCGTCTGCATTGTACTATTATCAATGTATCTAACCGTGCGATCGAAGAAACAGCAGGTATGATCTTAGAGTATGTGCAGAAAAATAAAGACCGCCGCTAAATAAAAATAACCCTCGCCTAAGCGAGGGTTATTTAAACTGTAAAACTAATTTACAAAAACTTTTTCACGGACATTGTAAATGACTTCGCCATTTTTAGGTTCACCGTTGACGATTACATTACCGTTAAAAACAGCATTTTTTGTGCTCCAGTTAAAGCTGCCGGTATCGGCGCTGATGATCATATCACCTTGAGTAAAGTTCATATTACCTGCTACGTAGGCAGTTTTTTCTTTACCGTATACATCGACTGTATCACAATCGAAGGTGATATCTCCTTCGCGCAGGGTAATATTACCTTGTCCATGTACCTCAAGTTTATACATACTTACCTGTGCGGCATCGCCGGTGATGATTCTGTCACCAATTTCAACATGGACGTTGCCCTGCAGATCATAAACTCCTGTAAAAGGGTTAAAAGTTTGTTTATCACTGGTTACCTGCGGCTCTGCCAGACAAATTGCAGGAACTAAGAGCAACAGTAAAACAAAGATAAAAATTTTTTTCATTCAGTTCACCTCACATGAGTAATTATATTACTTAATGTGCCTGGTGACAATGCTTGAAAGTGAAATAAAGGTGAAGAATAATGTTATCAGTTAGAGAAATAAGCGAGAATATAGAACAGGAAACACTGGTACCCTGGGCGGCTAAAAGTTCGCAGGCAGTACGTGATAGTGAGGAGGCTGCCGATGATCTGCGCACGGCTTTCCAGCGTGATCGGGACCGGATCATCCACAGTACTCCTTTTCGTAAGTTAAAACATAAAACACAGGTATATTTATGTCCGGGTGATCATTACCGTACGCGTCTTACTCATAGCATGGAAGTGTCGCAGATTGCCAGGACTATTGCCAGAGCATTGAGATTAAACGAGGATCTTACAGAAGCTGCTGCTTTAGGGCATGATCTTGGGCACACTCCTTTTGGACATGCAGGGGAGCGGGCAATTAATTCTTATACTGGACATTTTAAACATAATGAACAGAGCCTTCGTGTCGTAGAATTGTATGGGCGGAAGGGGAAAGGGCTGAATCTGACCCGTGAAGTTCGTGATGCTATTGTGAACCATACAGGCAGTACGATGCCAAAGACGCTTGAAGGGCAAGTGGTGCGGCGTTGTGATCGTATCGCTTATCTGTGCCATGATTTCGATGATGGATGCAAAGTTGGCATCATCGGTCCTGAAAAATTGCCAGGTATCGTCGCTATGCGCTTAGGAACAGAACCAAGCCAGATATTGGATGTGCTTGTTCATAATATTGTGGAGTTATCACTGAATCAGCCGCAAATTATTATTGATAAATATTATGAAGAAGCTGTTGAAGAATTTCGCAATTTTATGTTTGATTATATTTACTGTTCGCCCCAGCTGACGGTTGAACATAACAAGGCAGAACATGTTGTTAGGACTCTTATGGATTTATATATGGAGTATCCGCAGCTGTTGCCAAGAGAATATGGGGAACTGGCAGATCGTTTCGGATTGCAGCAGACTGTAGTCGATTTTGTGGGTGGACTGACAGATGCAGGAGCTGTGCAGCTATTTAATAAACATTACATTCCCATAATATAAACTTGTCGTAATGCTAAAATTATCTACCGTTAAAAAGAGGATTTTTTTGTTAAATATTGAATATAATAAATCAGATGGTATTCGAGGTGACAGGAGCAATAATTATGAGTGGTATGTTTGATGATTTTAAAGAGCAGGTTCGCTCCCAAGCTAATATCGTCGAGATAATTTCTGAATATGTACCGCTAAAAAAGCGCGGCGGCAGTTTTTGGGGCTGCTGCCCTTTCCACGGAGAAAAAACACCGTCCTTTTCCGTAACGCCGGACAAGAACTTTTTTTATTGTTATGGCTGTCATGTTGGCGGTGATGTTTTTACCTTTGTGATGAAAATGGAAAATTGCACGTTCCCAGAGGCTTTAAAGCTTCTGGCAAATAAATTGGGTATTGCTGTTCCTGAAAAGGAAAAGACTAAAGCTGAACTGGAACGTGAGAAACAGGCAAAACAGGTTATTGCCGCTAATGAACTGGCGACGCGTTTTTTTCAGGCCTGTTTGACGAAGACTGATTATGGAATTAAAGCACAGGAGTATCTCACAGGACGCGGCATTACACCTGAGATTATCGAGCGGTTTTCAATCGGGGTGGCACTGCCGAACTATAACGCATTGCTTTCAGCACTTGGAAAACGTGGATGTAGTGCTGGACTGTTGGTGCAGGCCGGGCTGGCGGTAAACTATGACCGTGGGCCGATGGATAAGTTCCGTGGCAGAGTGATGATACCTATTCAGGATCCACGTGGTCATGTAGTTGGTTTCGGCGGTCGTATTTTAGAGCAAAATTCTCAACAGATGGCAAAATACATGAATACTGGTGAAACAGAGTGGTTTAACAAAAGAACTCTTCTGTTCGGGATGAATGTGGCTTTAAAGGAAATAAAGAAACGCAGGCAGGCCGTGATTGTTGAAGGTTATATGGATGCAATCAGTTTACATGCTGCTGGTATCGATTGGGCTGTTGCTTCAATGGGGACGGCTTTTGCGCAGGAGCAGGCTAAACTTTTAGCTCGTGCCGCTGATGAAGTAGTTTTTTCGTATGACAGCGACGCAGCTGGACAACGGGCCACTGTAAGGGCAGTAAGCATTGCTAAAGAAGCCGGGCTTAAAGTCAGAGTGCTCATAGTGCCTGATGGGAAAGATCCTGATGAATTTGTGCGTAAGCACGGTAAAGATGCTTATCTACGGCTGATTGAAACAGCTGTTTCAGGTATAGAATTTCAGATGCAGTATGTCATTTCTCAAAATAATGTTTCAAATTTAGCAGGAAAAGTTGAAGCTGTGTCGAATATACTACCATTCCTACTAGAGTGCAAAAATGAAATTGAGGTTGCACAGCATATCAAAACGCTGGCCCAACGTTTGACAATTGACGAAGGGCTCATCATGAGTGAATATCGTAAGCTAAGCCGTAAGAATGATCGTGGGGAAGCCGTGTCTAAATGGCAGATACAGCCCAACGTACTTTCAGCTGAAGATTTAGCAGAGCAGCTTTTGCTTTACGTTATTTTAAAAAATACCGATTTGGCGCTTGTTTACAGAGATAAAATTGATAGTGTCGGTTTTATGTCAAAATTTCGCGGAGAAATCTATGAAGGATTGCTGAAGCAGCTTGATGCCGGCAGTAAGAGTGCTGCTGATAAGCTTTTTACAGAACTGTCAAATGAAGCGGCCACGGAGCTGGCGCAGATTATGACAAAAGATCTTGCGGAAGAAAACGGTGAAAAACTAGTAGATGATTGCCTGCGGCAGATGCGCAGGGGCGCTTTGGAACGAAGCTATGAAGAGCACCGTCTGCGCGCCGACGAATATGAACGTTTGGGGGATGACCGCTTTTTGCAGGAACTTGCGGAAAGCCAGAAAATTAAAGATGAAATCAAAAAATTATATTAAAAAACAACAGCAGATATTAAGCAACGAAAGGAGGGAACACCATGGCTAATACTAAAATTTCTGCCGACCAGGTAGAGGAATTATTACTTAAAGGCAAATCTCACGGCGGTGTTCTCACTTATCGTGAAATTATGGATTCTATGCAAAACGTAGAAGATATGACTCCGGACGATATGGACAGTATGTATGAGTTGATTGCCCAAAAAGGCATCGACGTAGTCGACGAAAACAGCGATGATGATGTACTGCCGGTCAACGATGATGATACGGAAGAAATCAATGAAGCAGAGCTGGCTAATCTCAGTGTGCCTGAAGGGGTAAGCATTGATGATCCGGTCAGGATGTATCTTAAGGAGATCGGCCGTGTACCGCTTTTGATCGGCGAAGATGAAATCAAGCTTGCTAAACGTATGGATAAGGGAAAACAGGCCGAAAGGCTGATGAATTCGTCATTGCCTGCAGCTTTGGTTCCTGCTTACAGCGGTAAAGAAAAAACTGCTACTCTGATCAAAAAAATCAAGAAGCATTTGGAACAGGAACATAAAAGCTGTGAACTGCGCAATGTTGAAAAAGTGCTTGGAATTATTGCGAGGGCGGCTGCAGCGGGTACTCCCTGTACATTGTCTGAATATCAGGATCTTATTGTTGAGTTTACTAAAGATGAGCGTTTGCATTTACAACGTATGATGCAGGAACACAATGTGATGATCCCAGACTGTGATAAAATGGTAGTCGATCGTCAGACCAGTGATAAAGAAGTACATGCGCTGTTTGAGATCAAGACTTTACTTGACGAGATCAAGCGCCGCTTACCAGAAGAAAATGATGCTGCTGTTTTTGATAGCTATATGACGTTGGAAGAAGATTACGGAAAACTTTTGGAAGAAGTTTTTGAAGAAGGAGAAGCCGCAAAACGATGTTTATCGGAAGCTAATCTTCGTTTGGTTGTCAGCATTGCAAAACGTTATGTTGGCCGGGGAATGCTCTTTTTAGACCTTATTCAGGAAGGTAACCTTGGTCTTATCAAAGCAGTAGAAAAATTTGATTATAATAAAGGCTTTAAATTCAGTACTTATGCCACTTGGTGGATTCGTCAGGCTATTACACGCGCTATTGCTGACCAGGCCCGCACCATTCGTATACCTGTGCATATGGTTGAAACAATCAATAAACTGATTCGCGTATCACGTCAACTGCTGCAGGAACTTGGGCGGGAACCTATGCCGGAAGAGATTGCAAAGGAAATGGATACTACTGTTGATCGTGTTCGTGAGATTATGAAAATCGCACAGGAACCGGTATCATTGGAAACTCCTATCGGTGAAGAAGAAGATTCGCATTTGGGGGATTTTATTGAAGATCATGATGCACCGGCACCAGCTGATGCTGCTTCGTTCACTTTATTGCGTGAGCAGTTGGAAGAAGTCTTGGAAACACTGACTGTGCGTGAAAAGAAGGTTTTAGAACTGCGTTTTGGTTTGGAAGACGGGCGTTCACGTACCCTGGAAGAAGTAGGGCAGCATTTTGGTGTAACCAGAGAACGTATTCGTCAAATCGAGGCCAAAGCTTTACGTAAGCTGCGTCATCCAAGCCGCAGTAAACGGTTAAAAGACTTCTTGGAATAATCGGTTTAGCTTGACAACTCGACCAAATTTGTTTAGAATATTACTGTTGACCATTGAGACAACGCATGGTACTATGGGCCTATAGCTCAGTGGTAGAGCCACCGGCTCATAACCGGTTGGTCGCTGGTTCGAACCCAGCTGGGCCCACCAAATAAAAAGTAAGCCGCAACCAAAGGTTGCGGCTTTTTTGTGTATTTTTTAATATTTAACAGCTCTTGGATAGTATTACTGATTAATCAAGATGGGCTGCATTATGTTTGATAAAAGTTCCTTTGTCAAGTTCTTTAAAAGCCTCATTTAGCTCTTCGCGCGTATTCATCACAATTGGTCCACCCCAAGATACAGGTTCTTTTAAAGGCTTAGCAGAACAGAACATAAAACGTAATTGTTTATCTGATTCAGAACTGACAGATATTTCATCGCCCTCACTAAAGAGCACTGCAGTTTTTTCTGGAATATTGGTGCCGTCTATTATAGCATTGCCTTCAATCAAAAAGATAAAAACATTATCCTCAGTTTTAGTTGGCAGTGTGATTGACTTGCCTGCCTGTAGTTCTACATCATAGATAGTTGCCTTGATATGAGGTGGTTCAACACCTTTTATAGAGTCATATTCACCTGCAAGCACATGTATTATAGCATTATCTGTTTTTTTACTGCCTATCATATTTCCGGTAATGTCAAAATAGGTTGGATCAGTCATTTTTTCTTTTTGGGGCAGGTTCAGCCAAAGCTGTACGCCAAGCATATGTTTGCTGGCCTGGGGCATTTCCTGGTGCATGATACCACTGCCGGCAGTCATCCATTGGCTTTCGCCGCTGCGGATTGTTCCTTTATTGCCTAAACTATCCTGGTGTGTCATTTCGCCTTGAACAAGATAAGAAATAGTTTCAATACCTCTATGAGGATGGATTGGAAAACCCTTAATGTAGTCGGTAGGATTATGTGAGTCAAAAGAATCCAGCATTAAAAACGGGTCATAGTCCATTACTGTATCGTGGCCAAGTACACGGACCAGATGTACGCCTGCGCCATCAATTGTACGTTGTCCTGTAGTTAATTTTTTTATTTTTCTTGTAGTCATAAAAATCAGTCCTTTCTTGTAAAAAAATAGCTTCATAAGAATTCCAATGATTTTCTTGAAGTTTAAT
>OKTU01000913.1_pt1 | contig 15689 bp, 17 predicted proteins | sample 1606311 | NCBI WGS metagenome assembly OKTU01 (sample SAMEA3879557, study PRJEB24766) | human gut metagenome | biome: human-associated habitat; feature: feces | place: USA | collected 1985/1987
CCCCGCCGAAGCGGGGTTTGTTTTGAGACAGAATGAGTTATTGGCAGGTAGTGCTGGTGAACGTGTTGGCGCTCACCCAGGTCCAGTTAAAGGGATAACCGGCGCGGTACTGCGTCTGATTGTTTTGCTTGCGGACTCCGTAGATCTGGACGCTGCTTTCCTGTCCGCCGACCAGGGCTGTTCCGGTGCATACGGGTTGCTGCTTCTCAATAACGCCAGCGCAACCGGAGAGCAATACCGCTACCGCCAGGCAAAGAATCATATTTTTCATAGTGGTTATATCCCAGGGCATTCATGAAGCTACACAATAACAATATGAATCAACGGGATATAATTGATTTGGTAGATCAATTATTCGAAATTGATCGTTCAAAACGATCAATCATAGTTGGCGCAGTTGATGGCCATAATCACATTTCTCAGATTCGAATACGCGACGTTTTGAAGGTTGCCGCCGGGGGTTGTCTGCGGTCTGGCAAATATCCGCGTATTGCTTCCCTCAAGTTTTGCCATGCTTTTATATATCGCCATGTATGGCTGCGGCTGACCGCCAGCCGATATAACCCCGGTAATTAGCCCCAGCATGGCAGGCATACAGGCCCACTTCCCCGCCAGAGTTGTATTGATGTTATATCCTGAGCTGGCATCCACCCCGGCGGTACCGAGGGTGACTACATCACTCAGCGTGCGCGTTTCGTTTGTTAAAATCAGCGTCCCTGATGCATCCCACACGGCCAGCCCGTAGTCTGGCTTTGTCTGCGGGAAAATAGAGAAAAAATAAACGTACGCTGTGCCGGTTGCATTCGGTCTGAGAAAATCAATCGTGATGGTGTTCCCGCTTATCGTCTGAGTTATTTCGACCTCAACCGTGCAATGAACGAAGGCGACAACAGGCTGACCTGCGGGGAATGTGTGCGTCACTTTGGTATTGAACCCCGATGTTCCCTGAAGTGCCGCTGTCTTTCGCGCCTGAAGAGCGATTGGCGAGCTGTTCGCGGTCACCCATACTTCCCCGCTCGTGGTCGTCAGTAAAACGCCATACTCCGCCATTTATGCCCTCTCGATCTGGAAAATGAGATAATCCGCTGCCGCAGGCTCAGTCCCTGCTGAGTAGTCGGTATCGCCTACTGCTGACACTGTTGCTGTTCCCCCCGAAATGGTGATCTTCCTCCGACTCGTTCCAAACTGATCGCCGTTCATGACCTGAAAACAGGTAAGCCTGCAACTCGGTGGAAGCGCTACGGAGTAAGAGCCTGTTTTCTGGTTCTGGGCCAGCTGGAGATAGCCACAGACGCTGACAGGCTTAACGCCATAGTTGTTTACCTTGCCTGAGGCGTCCCATGTCTGAACACCATATTCCGCCATCCAGTCCTCCTGAAAAAAAGAGGCCCCGTAAGAGGCCTCCCGTTACCATGTTCCCGTGATTCTCCCGATCTGCACCCTCAACACATTCCTGGAGTCCCGCACGCTGATTGTCTGGTTTGTCTGTTTCATGGACCCCTCACCAGTTGTCGAACCGTAGTTCTCAAACGTACCGCCCTTATCCAGCCTCCACCCGACTGAGCCAGCAACATAGTTATTGGACTGGATGTAGTTGCCGATCTTGGCGTTGCTGATGGTGCCATCACCTATCAGCGCGTCTCTGATGAACACCTGCCCGTTCTGGATAACGAACGGTAAGGTCACTGTGGCTCCGGCCTGGTGAGTGACGGCGAAGCGATCAGCCAAGAAGATGACCTGTGACTGCATGCCGGATGGCGTGTTCTCGACGCCGATCCCCATCCCTGCGGCGTAATACTGTCCATTGCTGGCGACGCCAACCTTGATGTTATACATCGCTTTCAGATCACCATTAACGTTCGCTATGGCCTGAGCGTTGGTTGTGATGGCTGATGTGTGTCCGTTGACGGTCGCCGTGATACCGTTTATCTGCGTGGCCGTGGCCTGCTGATAATCGGAGAACGTCTGGTACAGGCTGTTGATGGATGCCTTGTTGCCGTTCACGTCAGTCTGCAAACTCAGCAGCGAACGCGCCGTTGCCTCCTTCTCGTTGACGATCACCTCATCAATGCGATCCAGCTGCGCGCTGTTACCGGCGACCGATGCCGACAGCGTTTTGCGCGCGGCCACCTGCGCCAGGTTGCCCTGAATAATCGCGATAGCGGAGTTCTTCACTCCCCCCGTCATGCCGTCCACAGACACGCTGATATTATCGATACGCTGACCCAGTGCGGTATCGGCCGTCGCCACTGTCTGCTCAAGCTCGCTCAGAGAAGAAGACACATCTCCGACCGTGCTCGACAGGTTTGTAACGCTGGTCTGAACCTTCCCGATATCCTGGGCGTTTTTGGCGATTTCCTGCGCCTGTTGCGCCAGTTCGTCGTTGGCCTGTTTGATGTCGTCAGCCATGCCAGCAATTTTTTCATTGCTGTCTACCGCGTTCTCGATCAGGTCCTTGAACGTATCGGAGCCTTTCATGTCCTCCAGGATTGCATCGGTGATATCGGATACATCGATGCTGGCCTGCCCGCGCACAAAGTCTGTATACCCTGATTCGTTTCCGCTGCGGTCCACCAACTGCGCGCGGTACCAGAAAATTTGCCCAGCCTTTAGGCCCATCTGCTGATACTTGCGCTGCGGATAGGGTACGTCTGCCAGCAGCATCGCATCGTCTTCCGTCCCTGTCAGGCTGTACTGAATTTCCGTCTTCAGCGTGTCGTCGGTGTTCGCCGGGAATCCCCAGCTCAGCTCGATACCGAAAACCACATTATCAGAAGCGATGAAGCCGACCGGTTTCGGGGGATTGCCCACTTTACCGGTCAGCGTTTTCTCTTCTGAATAGCCCCACCCGGAAGAAATTTCTGCGGCATTGATGGCGCGCACCCGTACCAGATAACGCCCGGCATAAATCCCAGGAACGTCGAATGACGTGGTGGAGCTGCGCGGCACGTTAACCCAGTTCCCTTCGTTGCGGCGCCATTGCGCTTCATAGGCGATAGCGTTCTGCGCCTGGTCCCAGCTCACGCGCATGGTTTCGACGCTAATGTTCTGCTGCACCATGGAAAACGAGCTGATCACGATGTTCGCAGGCGGCGACTGGTTGCCCGGCGGGATCACGCTCACCGGCCGCTGGTCAATGATGGCTCCGGTATCAATGCGATCAAATTTATCCGGATCGTGATTTGCACCGACGATTGTGAACGTGCCGTCATTATTATCAGTTACCGTAATAACGCGATACTGCTGTGCGTAGAGCTCATCAGACTCAATGACCCATACGGCCTCAGCCACAGGCGTTTCACTGTAAGCGGTCGTAACGGTCACTTTATTGCCCGTTATCGACTGAATGGTGCGTGACTGTGAAACACCCGATGGAAGATTGACAATCATCCTGTCGGCTGGCGAAGCATCCGGCGCCCTGTCCAGCGTTAGCACGCGACCATTCACCGCAGAGATACGGCCGCCCAGGTCGCGCCCGGAGAGATTTCGGTCCGCTACGGCGATTACATAGCCAGGCTGTGGAATGTTGCCATCTTCCCCTACATTGAAAGTAACAACGCGATCTTTGTTGTTGGTCAGGATCCCCCATCGCCCTTTTCGGTTCGCCTCCGATTGCCGGGTACAACCAATAGCTGTTATCTCAAGTTGATTAAAACCATAACGCGAAACCAGCGCCTGTTCAAAAACAGGTTCCATCGCATCAGAATAGGCGTTATCGGGATCAGACCAGGATACGAGCGCATTGGTATAACGGTTCTTTGTGGTGCTGCTGGAATAGGTAAACCGGCCATCGATAACGTTCGCATGCGTGTATGTAAAATCAACATCCCTCGGCATGTCCGCCAGCGCCACAATCTGGTCGTCGCCCCAGTAGGTCATCCCGCGGAAGATAGCAGCAAAATCACGCAGGACCGTATAAGCGTCGTTGCGTTCCTGAATGTAGACGTTGCAGGTATAACGTGGTTCGGTGCCACTTCCGCCTTTGCCATCCGGCACCATCTGATCGCAATACTGTGCAACCTGGTAAAGTGTCCATTTGTCTATGTTCGCTGTTGTGAGACGATCCCCAAGCCCGAAACGGTCGCTAACCACCAGGTCGTAGAATATCCACGCGGGGTTATCAGTCCAGGCCCATTTGAATGTCCCAAGCCACGTACCGCTATAAGTTCTTGTTTCCGGCTCGTAAGTATCCGGTACGCGGATGACACGTCCACGTGGTTCACAGGCGATTTGTGGAATAGAGCCATTGAACTGGCTGGAATCAAACTCGATGTACAATAGAGCTGTGTTTGGATAGCGCAGTTTGGCATCGATGACCTCTGTATAACTTTGAAGCGTCATCGTGTCGCCGATTTTGGCACTATTTGCGTCAGCGGTAATCTTGCGCAGTCTGATGGTCCAGGTGCTGCCAGCTTTCGGTAAATCGATACGATGGCTGCGTTCATAACCTGATGTGGTTTTCCCGGTCACATTAGTATCAAGGACCTGTTGCCAGCTACCACCGTCCATCTGAAGCTCCACCACATAGTTGATGGAGTACCCTACTAAATCCCCGTTATCCTGCTGTTTGAAAAGAGATGGCCACTTCAGGCGCAGGCGAACCGCCGAAAGCTGCGTATTGGTGAAGGTATGCGTCCAGGATGTTTCGCTGGATATTTCGGTACTGACGCTGATTTCATTTTCTGTGCCAGGTATCCCCTGAATGTAATCCTGAGCCTGTGTCCCTGGGCGAAACTCCCACACGACACCGCTGAAGTTCTCGGAACCATCAGCGTTTTGTAAAGGTGTGCCGTCAAGATAGATATCCCTCGCAGTCAGCCCACCAGCAAACTCCCCTTCACCGAGAACCATCAGGATTTTCGCTTTCGCAACGGACTGGAGATCATCGGGCTGCTCGACAGGGGTGCGAGAACTCGAGCTGCCGCCTTTACGTCCGGTAATTGTTTTAACCATATCGCGCCCATAAAAAAAGCCACCCGAAGGTGGCCTGATTGACAAATATTTGTTATTGCTGATCTTCTACGTAAATCCCGGCAGAGGCAACAGCGCCGCCGATTCGCCGTTTACCATAGAGAATGGGGACAGGGTTTCCCTGAGAGGTTGTGTTCGTCACGCCACCAAATGCATAGCTGGCGCGGTTATCTGCTGATTGCTTGCTGGCTAGCCCGGTAGTCTGTGGAGAAAGCATCTGGACTACGCCGCCGATCGCCATTGATGCCCCAATCCCCGCCACAGCTCCCCATCCACCAGCAAAAGCAGTCCCACCAATCCCGATCGCGGCCCCTCCCGTGACGAACGCAGCAACAGCGACAAGGGCAACCCCGAGGATTGTCTGAAAAACCCCGGCTCGCTTACTGCCGATGATCACCGGCGCGATACGGATTTCCTCTGTGCTCCTGTCCATACTGAGTTCATCGTTTACGAGGTTTCGTTTCCCGCTGAATACCGCATAAGTTAAACCCCGTTGTTTGCTGGTGTTAAGGAAACGCTCAAAACCCGGCACGATAACGCTCAGGGCGCGGATGGCCTCTTTTGGTGAAGCTACTGATAAACGATATTCACGCCCGAAGGTGGCACCTAGCACGCCGTACAATCGAATTGTGCGGACAGGCTCAACATTGAGTAATGCAGCCATTTTTTCCCCAAAAAAAACTGTCACAGGCGGTTATCAGAAACAGTCTTTAAACCGCAATATTTTCATTGTGCGCTCACGCCAGTAACCGCCATAAGGTACGCGCTGGCTCAGATGCCCATAAAGGTGATGCAGTAGCATGTTGCCTTCCAGCAGAATCCCCGCATGATTCCACTTATCAGCCTGAACCTGCATGATCACCATATCGCCAGGTTTCGGCGGCCCGTCGAATTCACGGAATCCGCACTCGTACCAGCAATCCTGATAGAAGTTGTCCGGATAGTCGTTTTCCCACCAGGGATAATCAACCCGGTAATCGTGGAGTTCGATACCATGCTTTTGCCGGAAATAGCTCATTACCAGCCCCCAGCAGTCAAAGTGACCAAGCACAAACGGACGCTCCAGCAGTGGCAGCTCTCCGCGCGGCTGAATGGTGCGTAAATCCCCCTCGGGCCAGCTCACGATATGCCAGGGTAAAAGCGTTGCGTCGCATTGCGCTTTATCCAGTTCGCTCGGCTGCGTAGTGGCGTCAGGGTGGCTGTGAACGATGGCGATCACCGTACCCCAGTCTTCAGCAGCTGCGTAATCTTCCGGGCAGAGGACAAAATTGTCCTCCGGCGCCGCGGCAAGATTCCGGCACGGGAAATAACGTTCAACACGACTTTTCTGCGCCACCACACCACAGCACTCACGAGGATATTCAGCGGCTGCATGCGCCATAATCGCATCAATGGTTTTCTGACGCATATCAGCTCCTGATTAAAGACGTTCCCGGGAAACCACCAAACGGCAGTTCTTCATTCTCTCCGAAGCGAAGTTTGCACGCCGTGAGCGTGCCGTTACAGACATCAAGCGAGGGATCATCGACAGAATTATTATTGTTATCGAAGTATCTGGTTCCGGCATAATCGCAACCGTCACCGGTTCGGTACTTATTGCGCATGCACCAGGTACACAGGGAATGAAGCTGGCGCGTGGGGATCATCTTACCCTGCAACGACATCGGGCTATCGAGTACGAATTCGATACTTTCGCCCGGAATTTCGCTGCTTTTACCATCAATGAAAAAAACTCGTTTTCTGACCTGTTGCGGATCAGCTGTTGCGTTACCTGCTGGGAAGTTCTTCGCATCGAGATAATGCGAATAAGTGTCATGGATAGTGACTTTCGCCTGTAGCATATCGTCATAAGCAAGGCACAGCGCTGTAATCTTGCTATCGATATCTGCAACCGTGAGTGTTGGCTGGGCACTGTTGCCGTCTGTGGAGGCTTCAAGCCCTTCTATTTGATACGGCCAGGCGGCATATTCCTCCCCCTGCCACCAGATACTTTTCGCCTTCAGCTTTGATTCATCGCCACCAGCGGCAGCGATTTCTTCTTCTATGTGCGGGAGGTTGTATGCGTGAAATCGCAGTACATCATCCACGCCGAACGTAGAGCCATCAACTTCGATAAGCCGGACTTTATTACCGGGCTCAAGGCTTTGATAGTCTGCTGTGATCATGGTGCGTACGCCTGTTTGAATGTTGCGGAAATGGTCAGAACGTTGCTGGATAAGGGCTGTGACTTGATTGATTCGGCCTCAATCCGGTAGAGCCCAGTTTCGCCAACTGGCGATGTCCAGATGAATGACTTTATAACGTGAGAACGAAAGAATTTAAGGGCCTGGAGCATGTCCGTTTTTTTGCCCGTTAGGGTTACAGGCCATGACTGCTTTTCAGGGTTGATGCCTTCCCCTGCAATCTGCTCATAGCCATCGCCAAAGGTTGCAGAGCGGGTTTTATGGCTAAACGTTCCTTCCATTCCCGCCTGTATCTGCGTTCGCCAGGTGAACGTTTCCAGTGCCATGTTTGCTCCATAAAAAAAGCCACCCGAAGGTGGCTTGTGATAATATGAGAAGGAAATTAGCGGGTTTCACAACCAAGCTGAGACTTGTCGATAATCTGCGTGCCTTCAACACGGTAACCATATGTGCCGAACAGAAATGCGTGGTTTAATTGATAAATAACAACATCGCTTAGGCCTACGGAACACTTGTCTTTTTCAATAGCCCGATCCATTGCAGTTTTAACGCTTGGAATGCCCAGCGGGAAAATAACAATTGGAGCTTTGTCTTCACCAGTCACACGTTGACCTTTTTCAAACTTAGCTGCGTTCAAGTTGTAATTTTTAGTACTACCAACGGTCATATCAGCAACACGAACAGTACAGCCAGACAACATTAAAGCCCCAAGAGCTAAAGCAACTACCTTCTTCATTTTAAGTTTCCTTTGATTGCAATCGGAAACATCTTAACATGATGAATAATGTGATAAAACAAACACCATGTCTCTTATCTTGATTTTGTTGCATTCCAGATGAGCCCACCAGGCTGAAGTTGTTTCGCAATACCTGCCCGAACAGATTGATCAATAGTCTGCTTGTAAGCGCGAGAAACAGCATCGTTATTTGCAGAAGTCTGCTGCTGAGAGTTCTGGTTTTGAACAACTACGGACGTTTGAATACTTACCCCACCGGCCGATGATGACTGAAGCCCATACATCGGAGCGTGGCCAACATAACCGCCATTTGCATAACCCTGTGCGCTTCGCATAAGTGAATAGAGGTTTCCAACCCCCAGCGCACTTGTTGCCTCTTTGGTGAAGACGAATTCGCCACCATGCACCACGCCTTTTGGCTGATACTTTCCTCCATCCCCTGTGTAGCCGCCAGTATCGAATTCCGGAACTGCGCCGCCACTAGAAAATCCGAAAAATGAACCAAATGATGTCCCCCCAAACGCAGACTTCATTCCGTTAACCAGCGCCAACTGTGTCAGCATCTGGGCTGTTCCTTTCAAAAAGGTTGTCAGGAAAACTGAGAAGTTAGCTTTTCCAGTGGTAAAAAAGTCTGTAAGAGTGCTGGCCATACCGGTGAATGTATTGCTGGTAAGTGTCTGCACTTGTGAGTAAACATTGGTTGCGGAGTCCTCAAATTCAGCCCAGCCCTTTTTCGCGCCGGTCAACCAGTCGCCACGCAACCTGTCCTCTGCGGCATAGTAATTATTCGCCGCTTTGAGCTGCTTCTGATAACCAACGTCCTCCAGAGAACCGCCGGCGTTCACCCAACCTGCGGCAAGCTGACTTTTCGCGAGTTCACGCTGAGCTAACCGATCGCTCATTCCAGCTCCACCGACCAAAGCAGCCTGCTTCTCTGCCATCTGCGTGACGTATTTCTGCGAGGTATCCATTCGCTTGTTCAGCTGTTCCTGTTCGGTAATCTGATCACCTAACAGGGCTTTCTGCCGTGCCAACTGAAGCACCTGGTCTTTACTCACCAGCAGGGATCGTTCCTGCTTTGTCAGGGAACGTGAACGCGAGGCCTCCTCCAGCACCTGAAATTTTGCTTCAGTCGTCCACAGATCTTTGCGCTGCTGGCTGATAGTGTCGTTCAGCCCTTTATGCTGCTGAAGAGCACGCAACTGCGCCTGAAGCGCCAGCAATTCGGCCTGAGCAGCGTCAGTACTGCGGTCGCCAGCCGATACAGTACCCTGTTTTCCTGTTTTCGTTTTTTTGCCAAACGAAGCGACTGCTTCCCGATCCTCCTGAGTGGTCGCGGCGCTTATCTTGCGGGATGTATCGAGGTACTTGCCTGCGCTAATGTCAGCCGCGTCCCAGTCCTTTTTCAGCTGAGACAAGCTGTTACCATAAGCGCCAGCCATTTGTTCGTTATAGTCCTGCCATCCCTGCAAAGTATCAGTTTTCGCCCAGTCAGGAACGAGATTAATCGCAGCCGCGATAGAAGAAGAAATAATCTGGTTCAGCTTCTGGAAAACTATCGCGACGCTGTAATAAATCGCGTTAAATTCCTTTAGCGTGTTTGATGCCAGCTCAGCTACCCACTGACCGATGCTCTGCATAGCCTCAGACGCCCATCCCTTGATATCAAGCCACAGGCGGCCAAATGGCGTCAGCGAGTCGTAAGCCTGCTCTCCGCGCTCTGCCATCGTGTCGCCAAACAAATCCATAGCTTGAGTAACGGCAGCGGTCTGGTCTTTCTGCTTAACTAACTCGTCAATGTGCTTAAGCTGTGAAACGGTGAGAAAGTTGAATTGCTCATTAAGGTTCTGAAGAGCCTTAACCGGATCCTTATCAATATCCTTATAAACCTTGGTAATGTCCTGAGCCGAAACAATGCCAGTTTCAACTGCCAGCGCCGTCGCTTTGGTAGCTTTCTCAAGCTGTTGCTGAGACATTGAGCCGATACCAACCAACTCTGTCATCAGACTCTGGACAGTGCCCACCGTAGCCCCGGTTGAAGCAGAGATTGACTGGGAGGATGCCATAATCTGTAGCGCTGACGTACCGGCAATGTTTCCGGTGCGGATGATAGCTTTATTGATTTCGTCATAGGCAGTGAAGTAATCAGATCCTGCCTTCGCGGCAAGGAGAACTGCACCGGCCAGACCACCAATCGTTACACGCGCCGGGGTGACCATGGATAACATCGCTTTTAGCGCGTTCCCCACCCCACCAAAGGAATCACGCAGCTGCCCCCCCTGCTGGATAGCAACCATATAAACCGGCATACCGGAGGCCAGTGAGGTCACAATATCCGTCATTTGCATTGGCAGGTAACGCATGGCATTACGGTACTGCCCCGCACTGATAGCTCCAGATTTCCAGGACTCTTCCTGCTCTTTTAGTCGGGCAATCATTGGCGCAGCGCGGTCCGACACGCCAAGCTGGGCCGCCTTCAGTTCGAGTAACTCTGCACGGGTTTTTCCGATTACTGAAACCTGGTCCTCAAGTGAGTCGATAAAAGTTTTGCCTGCGGCAGCTGCCCGTTGTGCTGCCTGTGCCTGCTCAATGCGAGCACGGCCCTCCGCTGTTTCAGATTCCATGACCTGCGCTAGTTTCGCGCGGGTCGTCTCAAGCACGCTGTTGTAACGAGTAAAGTCCTCGTCACCCACCAGACCTTTGCTCCGGAATTTAGCCAGGCTTTCCTGAATGGTATCCAGCTCGTCCAGCGCCTTGTTAACAGGGCTGATTTTATTCAGCAAGTTTTGCAGTTCCTGCCGTTGATGTTTCAGGCTTTCGCTGTTTTTTTTCTGGTTGTCGATCCCGGTGCGGAACGTACTGTTCAGGTCATCCGCTTTACCTGCCGCGGCGGACGCAGACTCCTGAAAGCGATCCAGCGCCTGGTTGCCGCGCTCCAGTTCACTGGTATTTACGCGCAGCGAAATAGTAGCGATGTCGTTATTCATCCAACACCCTCTTTATGCATAATTTTTAGCGCGGTTCGCTCCATTATCTGGAGATCGGAAAATGCGGTTACCTCGTCGTGTACGTTATGCAGACGCATTACCAAGGGAAGGACGTTGTAATCAAGCCCTGTTGCGCCGCCCATCCCCGTGCGCCACTGCGTACTGACGGACTGAAATACCAGAAATGAAGGCCAGACATCTGGCCAGACATCGATGTATTGATCGTCGTAATCATCCGGCGTGAGCCCATATGGTGCCAGCTCTTCCGCAGTGGGCTCAGGCGTATAGAACGCCGAGGCAACCGCTATCAGTTTTTTTCGCGCTGCCCCATCAGTTCGCGATAGTAGGTTTCAGGGATAGCCTTCATTGCCGCCGGATAGTTTTCCAGCAGCACCGAGAGATTTTCCGCGTTGAATGTATCGGGGAGCGCCCAGCCAGAAATAATTTCCATCAGAAAATCAGTGGCGGTTTTGCCTTCCAGTTTTTCCAGATCAGCCAGCTCTTTGAGTGGCTTATGATTAAACGTGAAGGTCAGCACGCCATCCTCATCGCCAGCGCGCGGGATCGAGACGTTGGCCTTAAAAGTTGGTTTGGGCTGAAGGGTGAATTTAGTCGCCATCGTTGCCTCTTAGTGAAAGAAAGCCTCCATGGAGGAGGCTTAGACTATCGTTATGCCTGGCTTATGCCGCGGCGCCTGTGATTTTGTAGAACGTCATTGCTGGCGATTGCAGGTTCAGCACGACGCTTACCGTTTCGACTTCGTTCACCGCCGTGGTCGGCGTGTCGTCAAAAGATGCCGTGGCCGCCCAGTAACGGTTTTCCTTCGCCTTCGGCACGTACATGTACGCTGCGACTGTCTCTTCGTCTTCATCCAGTTGGCGAAGCAGTGGGTATACCGGGAGCGTGGAGTCATGCGCGATCGAGTAAGTCTGAGAGACTGCGGATTTATAGGTATTCAGGTTGCGCTGACGGTTATCGCTGAGGAACTGAATCTGTGTGGTGTTCTGATCGCCACCAGATTTCGATACCTCAGTGATTTGTGGAAGTTCGGTCCATTCCTCAATCTTGCGAATAGAGCCGGAACCGCCGCCCACGGCGTATTTGTTTTTGTTGGTGGTATTGATGTTGCGAAGAGTGACAGCATTCTCCGCAATCGCGTCGATTTTCGCGATAACGTTATCAATACCCGACCAGTTGCAGTTCACGTGAACGATATCGCCGACCGCAATATCGTCCGCGGCGCTGACGGTGATCACCGCGTGCTCAGCATTCGTCGCGCCGGTGAAAGTAATGGCCGGGCCATAGCCCGACGCCAGATAAACATGAGCGCCGTTAGGCAGTGCAAAGCCCATAATGGTTTCTCCTTCAGAAACGGGAAAACCGGCTCAAGGCCGGTCAGTTGTGGGACATCACTGAGGGAATCAGTTGGTGATGTCTGCCCTATAATTCAGGCTGACAGGAACGGAGTAGGACACAGGTGTAGGGACCCCGCGGAATATGCCAGGCGCGCTGCCAATCCAGCAGGTAAAATCTTTGCCTGCAATCTCCAGCCCCTCGGGGAACAATTCCGCTACTCTGCCAGCCAGGGCAACGACGGAGGTACGGCCGGAGCCGGCTGGCGCCACGACATTAATCTGGTACACGCCTGAATAAGTCCGGCAGCGCAATCCGAGATCGATTGTTCTCGGCGTAACAGGCATATCGTGAACGGCCAGGTACATCTCGTTAGCAGGAGGTGTAAACGGCACGTTCTCCCATGCAACCGAAATGCCCTCGGCATCGGCCCAGGTACCCAGTCTGGCGGCCAGTGCAGATGCAATATCAGGAATCACCTGGACACCTCCTTGACAGCTTCCTCAAAGAAGCGTTGAAACTCAGCAGCGGTTATACGGACCATTCCGCCCGGTGCCTGTGTGGAATGCCCCATTTCAAGCGGGTATGCATACGGGACGTTGTTGCAGAAATAAATGGCCTTCATCCCGACTTTGAACAGTGACAGCGTGTAGTTCCCGGCTGCTTTTGTCAGGTCGCCGGTCTTGTCTATTCGCCCTGTTTCATCAGCTGTCGGAGCATCAAACGATACCTGCCAGTTACCGCGAAAGCGTCCGCCCGTATACCCCGGCGGTGCTTTGATATCCATCCCATCCACCACCCGGGCTTTTTTCTTCAGTCGCCCGGTTTTGGTCAGGTTGTCGGGATTTGCCCGCTGCGCCTCGTTATGGTCGTAAACAGCGCGATTATAGGAAACGGCTGTCTGGTTAACTTCCCACAACTCCGGGTTGCCCACTGGGGACATCATCACCAGTTGGTTAAGTATTTTAATACCAACCGTGCGCACCACAGCTTCTTGATTCGCTTTGGCCTTATTGACGAAGGCTGTGATTTCAGCGAGGAATGCCGTGTTCTCGCCCATGTTAAGCCCTCAGTTGCGCTTTGTAGCAGAGAACCAGCGAGGCAGGTTTTGCAGGGTTGGGGTTCACAATGCGGTAGGCTGTGCCGTCTATATCAACCACATCGCCGATTTTAATTTCCTGCTCTGACGTAAAAACAATCTGCACGTCGCCGTTAACGATGACCGTTCCATCTATTTCGCCTGGCGCGTATTCAGTCTTCACGCCCACAGCAGTAAAACGGACCTCTTCAGTTTTATGTTCAACGCCGCCGATAACCGTTACCGAGCCTTTACGGGTGACGTTGTATAACGCTCCGTTCTGCCTGAGCATGCGCGTTGTTCTGGCCTGCATACGTAGGTAATCAATGGGCATTCGTCAGCGCCTCTCGATTTGCAGATTGATAAAATCAGTTTTGAGTGATTCGATGGCGCCAACCATAACGTACGGAAAACCACCGCTATGCCAGGCATCCATAACCGCACCGCTTTCATCAATAAGCAAAATAGCCATGCTACGATAATTGCCTTCGCGAGCAGCATGAAGCGCCTCTTCCAGAAGCCTAATAACCTCTGTTCGGTTATGTTCCAGATCAGCATCTTTTCTGCTAGTCAGGTTAATAACTTTCAAGTCCGGCATGTCATGCCCTCTCTGCAAATGCATTGATTGCGTAGCCACGACCACCAGCAAGATCGCCCAGCAGCGCCATGACAGCAGGATAGGACGGAGTGAAAACTTCACCATCTGCGACCGCATAGGTCATGGTGACAGCACCTTCCACACGTTCAGTTTTCACAGCAGCTTCGCGCACGCTGGAGAGTAAATCTCCGTCGATTGCCTCTACCGCCAGCATGCACTGCGCGGTTAAAACCTGCCGTGGAACTTCATCAGGCGGGAAATCATGTTCATCCAGAACGACATTCACGCGTGGCCATGCCAGAGCCTGTCTCGGGTCAGCTTTTGAGCCTACCCAGTCCAGCCCCTCCAGGTAATCCATTGCCTTAATCAGCAAAGGTGTGAGCTTGTCAGGCAGTTTAATGCCGCGTAATTCCGCAAACGAGGCAAGTTCCTCTTCACTGGCGTAGCTGTTGGCATCAGGAGAGGTGATATCGGTATTGATCATCTAATCATCCTGTTTATGGGGCTTTCGCCCCATTCGTTATTCTCCGGCAGGCGCAGTGAAGGTGATCTCATCAGTGGTTTTCGCCACTCCTTCAATCGTGCCGGTCACCGTGAAAGTGCCAGCAACGTCTGATGTGAGTTTCACCGTTGCACCACCAGCAGAGCCGGTTTGAGAACTGGCCGTGCTAAGCGTGCCGCCTGTAGACGTCCACACGACGGTTTTACCGGATACACCGGAGCCGTTCAGCGTGTACTTCAGAGAAACAGTTACCGCATCTGTGCTGTCAGCGGTTGCGGAGGTTTTATCCGCTGACAGCGTTACTCCCCCACTGCGGATTCCAGTTTGATCAGCACGCCTGCCGTTGATTTGTTGCTGGTGAAGTGCTTCTTCCAGTTGCCAGCAGTGCCGATGGCGGTCAGGTCAGGGTTATCACCTTTGGCGGTATCCCAGCTGTAGCCCAGCAGATCGACGTTCACCACACCTTCAGCGCGATAGCCAACCGCAAGGTTTTCCTGATCGTTGATATCGTAGGAACGGAAGCCCGGCGCCTGAGACTCGGTAACGGTCACTGCGCCGGCCACCAGCCCAAGGATCGCATCAGCATCCATGGTGTCGGTCACCAGCACAGGTTTACCCAGCGTGCCCGGCTGCCCGCCGTAAACCACCACGCCCGCTTCTTCGTAAATTTTGTTGGCAATCGCCTCATCCACAATGTCGAAGTAGGTCGCGGAGTGCATCACGAACAGAACCACTCGGTTAAACTTGTCGCCATATTTGCGCAGGCCACGCGTCAGGGTCTTTTTACCGTCGGTCTCAATGTCGGCGGTTACGACCATGTCGGCGTTAGCACCAATCGCCGCAGTCAGCGCTTTCAGGCCATATTTCACATAGCCTTCCAGCGTGGCATCTGCGACATCAACGCCGATCACTTCGGAGAACTCATCAACGGAGCGGCCACGGCGTTTAAAGGCCTCTTCCGTGGTTTCATACGGACCGTATTTCCACGGTGCTTTAACGGATACCGCTTCACCGGCACCGATTTTTTTACCTGTGACTTTATCGACAGAGTTCACATTGCGCGATTCGATGGAACCACCAACTTTGTAGAAGGCGCGTTTACGGAAATCACCTTCAATCAGTTCGTTATCCAGCAAAATCGCACCGTTGGAGGAAGCGTTGAACACTTCCAGATTGTCCTGGCGACGCTCAAGAAACGCGGTCTGCGCCAGATCGTCATAAATAACCAGGTCGGTATTAACAGTCGTTGCCATGGTTTGAATCCCTTATTTCGGAAGTTTG
>OKTU01000919.1_pt1 | contig 15588 bp, 13 predicted proteins | sample 1606311 | NCBI WGS metagenome assembly OKTU01 (sample SAMEA3879557, study PRJEB24766) | human gut metagenome | biome: human-associated habitat; feature: feces | place: USA | collected 1985/1987
CCATCCTGCAGCAGATGGAGTCCCTGGGCTCTGACCGTGTGCGTCTGGAGTTCCGTATGCCCAGCCGCGGCCTGTTCGGCTACCGCAACCAGTTCCTGACCGACACCCACGGCGAGGGCATCATCAACCAGATCTTCGACGGCTATGATGTCTGGGCTGGCATGATCGCCAACCGCTCCACCGGCTCTCTGGTCAGCTTCGAGACCGGCGAGGCCGTCACCTACGGCCTGTTCAACGCCCAGCAGCGCGGCACCCTTCTGGTGGGCGCGGGCGAGAAGGTCTACGAGGGCATGGTCATCGGCTACACCGCTTCCGGCGAGGATGTGGACGTCAACGTCTGCAAGACCAAGCACCTGACCAATACCCGTGCTTCCGGCTCTGACGACGCCCTGCGCCTCATCCCCATCAGCAAGCTGAGCCTTGAGGGCTGCCTTGAGTTCCTCGCTCCGGATGAGCTGCTGGAGGTCACTCCCGAGAACCTGCGCATCCGCAAGCAGATCCTCAACCACGAGCAGCGCATGAAGGCAAAGAGCAAGCTGAAGTAAGCTCTTCCCCTATAAAAGCAGCGATCCCGTCCCCTGCATCCCGGATGCAGAGGGCGGGATCTTTTTGCAGCAAAACATCCGCAGCGGCCCAGAACGGGCGCACTGCGGATGTTTTTTCTTATTCCGATGTTCAGCCTGCGTAGGCGCTGCCCGGCGTCCAGACGTTGTCCGCCGCGTACTTGGCGTGGTTGCGCAGATACGTCACCCACGCGCCGTAGCCGTTGCCCGCCGAGAAGTGGACGCCGTCCGGCGCAGCCAGCACCTCTTTCAGGTTGCCCTCGCCGTCGGCCAGCGTCTCCCACAGGTCGAGGTAGACGCAGCCCTTGTCGGCGGCCAGCAGGGCCAGCTGCTCGTTCACCGAGCGGATGATGTCCGAGGCAAGGCCCGGCTTTTCCACGGCCGCCTCGGGGCGGACGGGCGGAATGGACTGGACATAGATGACGCACCCCTCGCCCAGCGTCTGGCGCAGGACATCCAGCATCTGACCGTAATAGGCGAGGAAGCGGTCTGCCGCGCCCACGGTGGTCAGGGTGTTGGTGCCCAGCAGGATATACAGCTTCTTGGGCTGGGCGGCGGCCAGCACATCCAGCGCCACCTCCGGCCCACGCACGCTGCTCTTGACCGCGCTGCGGTTGACGATGGCGTCCGGGCCGACGCCGGTGTAGCCGCAGATGAGCGCACCGCCGAGGTTGATGCTGTAATCCGAGAAGCCCACGGTCAGGCTGTCGCCGAGGAAGGCCGCGTCAGAGAAGTAGCTCAGATCGACCTGCCCGCAGGCGGGCTGGCGGATGACGCTGCTGTCGTAGGCCCTGACGCTGTAGGCCCCCGCCGTCTGGCGGGCCGGGCCGAACTGCTCCAAGGTCACGGCGGCGGTGCCGTCTGCTGCCGGGGCGGTGCTGTCGGCGCTGCTGTCCGCCCCGCCCTGCATCGGCAGGGGGGCGAGGATATTCTGCGCCGTGCCGTTGGCCGTCACCGTTGGCAGCTCTTCGGTCTGCTTCTGCCCGTGCTCGAGGATGACCGTGATGGCGAAGCTCACCAGCAGGATGCCCGCTGCGGCCCCTGCGAGCCGTGCGAGGCCTCCCGCGCCGCCCCGCCGTCTCCGGCTGGTGCTGTGATACTCATGTGAAATGCCCATAAAGGTGTTCCCGCTTTCGTTTGGTTCTGATGATAGTCTGCCCGGGATGGGGCGGGTTATCCCCCGCTGCGGCCCGTCAGCGCTGTGTGAACCCTATTTTATCATAATTTTTTTGCCTCTGCAACCAATTAGGGCTTGCATACAACAGGCAAAACGGTTACAATAGGAGTAGAGCAGGTTTTTGCACACATTTCTCGAAGTGCTTGCACGACCTGCTAGAATTTTTGTGCGAGTTGCGGCTGCCGATTGTTGGCTCTGCCCCCGCCTGTACACTGTGCAGGGTGTGCGGGCCTCGGAAGGGACAGGGCGCGGAGCGGCGCTGCGGCGCACAGGAAGTCCAATTTATCGGTAAATGATACAAGGAGGTTCTCATGGCCAAGAATGTGATCATCGGCCAGAGCGGCGGCCCCACCGCCGTCATCAATTCCAGCCTCGCGGGCGTCTACAAGGCCGCCTGCAGTCTGGGCGCAGACAAAGTCTACGGCATGAAGCACGGCATCGAGGGGCTGCTGAAGGAGGAGCTTGTGGAGCTGAACGTCCTGCTGGACGACCGGCTCAGCATCGAGCTGCTCAAGCGCACGCCGTCCAGCTATCTGGGCAGCTGCCGCTACAAGCTGCCCGAGCCGGAGGCAGACTCCACGCCCTACGTCAAGCTGTTCACCCTGTTTGACAAGTACGACATCTGCGCAGTGTTCTACATCGGCGGCAACGACTCGATGGACACCATCGCCAAGCTCAGCCGCTACGGCACACAGGTGGGCAGCACGGTGCGGTTCATCGGTGTGCCCAAGACCATCGACAACGACCTCTGCCTCACCGACCACACCCCCGGCTACGGCTCTGCGGCCAAGTACATCGCCACCATCCTCAAGGAGGTCATCCGCGACTCTTCTGTCTATGACATCCGGAGCGTGACCGTGGCCGAGATCATGGGCCGTCACGCCGGCTGGCTGGCCGGTGCGGCCTGTCTGGCGGGCGGCGACGACTGCGACGGCCCCGACCTCATCCTTCTGCCGGAAGTCCCCTTCGAGCCGGACAAGTTCCTCGCCAAGGTGGACGAGCTGCAGCGGGTGAAGTCCAATGTCATCATCGCGGCCAGCGAGGGCGTCAAGACCGCCGACGGCACCTACCTGTGCGACCTCGTCTCCACGGCAGGCCAGCTGGACGCTTTCGGCCACAAGGCCATCCTCAGCGGCACCAGCCGCTATCTGTCCGACCTCATCCACGACAAGCTGAACTGCAAGAGCCGCGCCATCGAGTTCTCGACGCTGCAGCGCTGCGCCAGCCATCTGGCCAGCCGCACCGACGTGAACGAGGCTTACGCCGTGGGCGGCGCTGCGGCGGCAGCAGCCTTTGCCGGTGAGACGGGCAAAATGATCGCGCTCAAGCGCGTATCCGAATATCCCTACCAGTGCATCACCGAGGCAGTGGACGTCCAGAAGGTGGCAAACCTTGAGAAGAAGGTGCCGCTGGACTGGATCGCCCCCGACGGGATGCAGGTGACGGCTGCTTTTGAGGAGTATGCCCGTCCGCTGATCCTGGACGAGGTGACCCCCGTTTACGTCAACGGCACCCCGCGCCACATCCGTCTGTAACCCCTTTCCCCGCGTCTGTTTTCGTGCACCTGCACGTTTAAAATAATGCCGAAACAGAAAAACAAAAAAGGAGAAATCATCATGGGTAAAAATGCAATCGTTGGCCAATCCGGCGGCCCCACCTCTGTCATCAACGCAAGTCTGGCGGGCGTGTTCGAGAGCTGCAAGAGCCGTGGCGCAGACATCGTCTACGGTATGTGCAACGGCGTGGCCGGTCTTCTGGAGGAGCGGGTCGTTGACCTGTCCACCCTGCTGACCGATGACCTTGACATCGAGCTGCTCAAGCGCACCCCCTCCAGCTTCCTCGGCAGCTGCCGCTACAAGCTGCCCGACTGGCACACCGACGAGACTGTGTACAAGAAGCTGTTCGCCATCCTCGAGAAGCTGAACATCGGCTACTTCTTCTACATCGGCGGCAACGACTCCATGGACACCATCGGCAAGCTGGCCGAGTACGGCGAGCGCATCCAGAGCGACATCCGCTTTATGGGCGTGCCCAAGACCATCGACAACGACCTGATGGTCACGGATCACACCCCCGGTTACGGCTCTGCGGCCAAGTACATCGGCGTGGTGATGAAGGAGATCATCCGTGACGCCACCGTCTACGGCACCAAGTACGTCACCGTCGTGGAGATCATGGGCCGCAACGCCGGCTGGCTGACCGCCGCCGCCGCGCTGGCCAAGAGCGACGACTGCGAGGGCGTGGATATGATCTGCCTGCCGGAAGTCCCCTTCAACGTGGAGCACTTCGTCGAGAAGGTGCGGATGATGCAGGAGAAGAAGCCCAGCATCGTCATCGCTGTGTCGGAGGGCGTCAAGCTGGAGGATGGCCGCTACGTCTGCGAGCTGGCAGATGACGTCCACGCAGTGGATGCCTTCGGCCACAAGGCCCTGACCGGCACCGCCCGCTATCTGGCCAACGTGGTGGCCCGCAATCTGGACACCAAGACCCGCTGCATCGAGCTTTCCACCCTGCAGCGCTGCGCCGGACACCTGACCAGCCGCACCGACATCACCGAGGCCTATCAGGTCGGCGGTGCTGCCGCCAAGGCTGCTTTTGAGGGCGTCACCGGCCAGATGGTGGCCCTGAAGCGTATCTCCAACAGCCCCTACCAGTGCACCACCGAGCTGCACCCCATCAGCGAAGTGGCAAACCTCGAGAAGAAGGTGCCGCTGAGCTGGATGAACGAGAATCATACCCAGATGACCGAAGATTTCCTCGCTTACGCACGGCCTCTCATTCAGGCTGAGCTGACCCCGCTGTACATCGCCGGTCTGCCTCACCACATCTACATGAAGACCCAGAAGTAAGCTTCTGTTTCGCAATGGCACCCCTGCATCTGCGGGGGTGCTTTTTTTGTACGGAAACGACTCGAATTTACCTGTTTTTTGCTTGTGTTTTACACAAGCCTGTATTATAATATAGATATATCTGCGTCGTCCGCTGTTGGACGGCGCGTTTTTTCGTGAGTGATCTTCTGATCTTCGAGGAGGCAGAGTATTTCCATGACACAAAATTCCCGGACCGGCGATCTGACCAGCGGCCCCATGCTGCAAAAGATCATCCTGTTTTCCCTGCCGCTGGCGGCATCCAGCATCCTGCAGCTGCTGTTCAATGCGGCTGACGTGGTGGTCGTGGGCCGTTTTGCGGGCAGCACGGCGCTGGCGGCCGTGGGCTCCAACGGCGCACTCATCAACCTGCTGGTCAACCTGTTCGTGGGCCTGTCGCTGGGCGCGAACGTCGTCGCGGCCCGCTGCTTCGGCGCAAAGGACGAAGAGGGCGTCCACACCACCGTCCAGACGTCGGTGACGCTGGGCCTCGTCAGCGGCCTCTTTCTGGCCGTGGTGGGCATCTTCGCGGCCCGGGGCCTGCTGGAGCTGATGAGCTGCCCTGAGGACGTCATCGACCTGTCCACCCTCTACCTCAAGATCTACTTCATCGGGATGCCCATGACCATGTTGTACAACTTCAGCTCGGCGCTGCTGCGTGCCGTGGGCGACACCAAACGGCCTCTGTTCTGTCTGGCCGTGGCGGGCGTCATCAATGTGGTGCTGAATCTCGTCTTCGTCATCCTCTTCTCCATGAGCGTGGCGGGCGTCGCGCTGGCCACCATCATCAGCCAGACTGTTTCCGCCTGCATGGTCACGGCCCTGCTAGTGAAGGAGAAAGGCCCGCTCCACCTCGACCTCGGCCATCTGGGCTTCCACGCGGGGGCGCTGGGCCAGATCCTGCGCATCGGCCTGCCCGCCGGCTTGCAGAGCACCGTGTTCAGCCTCTCCAACGTCGTCATCCAGTCGGCGGTCAACTCCTTCGGCTCCACCATCGTGGCGGGCAACTCGGCCGCCTCCAACCTCGAGGGCTTCGTCTACACGGCCATGAACGCCTTCGCGCAGGCCGCCGTCACCTTCACCAGCCAGAACATGGGCGCACGCCGCTACGACAACCTCGACCGCGTCATGCGCAACTGTCTGCTCTGCGCCGCCGTCACCGGCCTCGTGCTGGGCGGTGGTGCCTCCCTGCTGGGCGAACAGCTGCTCCACTTCTACTCCTCCGACGAGGCCGTGGTCGCGGCCGGTCTGGCCCGTATGCATATCATCTGCACCACCTACCTGCTCTGCGGCTGCATGGACGTGCTGGCCAGCTGTCTGCGCGGACGGGGCTACTCCGTCCTGCCGATGGTGGTCAGCCTCGTGGGCAGCTGCCTGCTCCGTCTGGTCTGGATCGCCACCATCTTCCAGCTGTTCCGCTCGACCACTACCCTCTATCTCAGCTACCCCATCAGCTGGATCCTGACGGCGCTGGTGCACCTCGGCTGCCTGCTGGTGGTGCGGCATAAGATGAAGCAGGAGATCTCCCTGACGAAGGCGGCATAATATTTTTCAACTGATAATCGATAAAGGCCGGAGACCTCTGCGATAGAAGTCTCCGGTCTTTTTGTAGCTATTCCCTTATTGATTCCTTCCTGATTTTCTGTATAATATTATCTATACAGTATTTCCTTCATAAATGAAAGAGAGTTTCTTTTAATGTGCTACGCTGATTTGAAAGCAAAACGATTAAAATACCATATCAGTCAATCGAAATTAGCTGTTGCTTCTGGCTATACAAAAGCCGCTATTTCCTCTTGGGAACGAAATAAAGTTATTCCTTCCCCTTACGATTTAGAAAAGCTAAATGCTATTTTAACGCAACTTATCGACGCCATTAATGCAGGCACTTTAAATATTCAAAAAAAATCAATTCGTCCTTCTCAATTCGCTTCCCATGCGCTTCCCAAAAATATAAAATCGCCCGAAGAATACAAATCTCTGCTTTCTGCATATTCTCCTTTATCCTACAACCCCTATCGTGCAAAGCTATCTGAGCTTTACAAATGTGCTCAATGTCCAAAATCTAGCGCTTCGCCAAAGGCTATTGCTCTCTTCTCCGGGTGTGGTGGAATGTCATTGGGTTTTGCTTCCGCCGGCTTCAACGTCATCGGACATGTTGAAATTGATGAATCTGCGTGCCAGATTTATCATCACAATTTTCCTCACAGCACTTTACTCGCACATGATATATGCTCCATAACTGACAAAGATTTATTCTCTTGGCAACAGCAATATGGGCCTATTGATTTGATTATCGGCGGTCCACCATGTCAGGGATTCAGTCTTGCCGGTAAACGTGATCCAGAAGACGTGCGAAATCAGCTTTACAAATATTATGTTCACATCGTATCTGTTCTGCGTCCTAAAATATTTGTAATGGAAAATGTACGCCTCCTTACTTCAATGAAAACATCGGATGGAGAATTATTTATAGACTGCATTCTTCGCGCCTTCTCCTCAACCGGTTACAGTATTACACGACATGAAATAAATGCTTCTGATTATGGCGTTCCCCAAACCCGCGAACGCCTTTTTCTCGTTGGCGTCCGTAGCGACTTAAACAAGAAATTTATTTTTCCTGACAGCATACCTTCTGATACACAAAAATTGACTTTTCGTGATGCTACTTTTGATTTGCCTTTCTTGGAGTCTGGAGAATCTTCTCTTGACCCGCTTCATTGGAGCATTTCTCATCCAACTCATGTCATCCAGTGGCTAAAAAATGTTCCTGAAGGTCATAGTGCGCACGAAAACATCGACCCTGCACTTAGACCTCCAAGTGGATTTAATACCACCTATAAACGCATCCGTTGGGACGAACCTTGCTCTACAATCTCCACAAATTTCAGTATGATTTCCGGATGTCGTAATGTTCATCCTTCTTCTACACGTTCTCTTACCATCCGGGAAGCTACCCGTGCACAATCTTTTCCCGACGAGTTCATTTTTACCGGAAAATGGGGAGACATCCGAAGGGCCATTGGCAATGCTGTTCCCCCTATTTTGGCTGCCTGCATCGCAAAAGCTTTATATCAACAATTCTTTGACATCAAATCTTTCTGAAATATCCTGCTTTCAAATTGAATTGCAATTGTGTCGGATGCTGTCTTTGGCCACCTCTTTGAAATTGAATAAAGCCAAATCTAGGTGCATAATGGATTTTGTTATTGTTCTTATAGGTTCCCTTCCTTATCACATACGGTGAAAGCTCAAAACCACTATACGCCTTTGATATGGCAACGATTTCTTCCATTGAAAATACTGCTATATCACATTGTTCAAAATCACTATACCGAACTGTTTGATGCAGCAAATAATCCGGTGGATACGGGTCATCTTTGTATGCTTTCTGGAAAAGAAGCATCGTAATATAGTCCTGCCATACGGTAAAAATTTCCTTCCACTCCTGCTGAGCTTCGCAAGGCAATTCTTCCCAATAGAAACGGTTCGGGTCTGAATTACGGCAATTCAACTGCTGGGCAGTCATAATATCGAGTGGACGAAATCCTATATCTCCACAGAACATCGACATTCCCTGCTCTCCCATCGAACTGACACTTATTCCATTTGTTCTGAGCAGATAACAAAATGCTTTTGCAGTAGTAAAGTACATTTGGTCGTTTGTTGGAGTCTTCTTATTGCAATTTTTTACTGACACACCAATAGTTTCCAATCCCCTGCTACTTGTTATCTGCAAAAGGACATCCGACTTACATTTCGTAATAGGATTTCCTTCTTCGTCCTGCAGAGCATCCCCTACTCCTGATGTTGCAAGTCCACCCAGCCACCATGCTTTTACATCATAAACATTGACATTCCTGTCATTTGCTATATATTGTAAAAGAATCTCTGCTGGACTTCCACAAAAAACATGTAGTGTATTCCCTTCAACCGGATAAAACAATTTATTGTCAAGCTCATTGATGTGCTCTGTCAGTGTTTTTTCAAATTTATGTCCCTTCTTCCGACCTTCTGTTCCTGCAATGATTTGCATCTGGTGCTCTGGACTCGTTGCATTCAAAGCCATTGTTTTTCTCCTTTTGTTACATTTATAAGCCTTCAAACAGTTCACTGAGCGAAATCTCAAGTCCATCTGCAATTTTCTTAATATTGCAGATGGATATATTCCGTTTTCCCGCTTCTACAGACGCAAAATAGGTTCTATCCATTCCTATCTCAAGCGCAAATTTTTCTTGACTAAGTCCTTTTTTCATCCTTAGTTGTTTGATTTTCTTTCCAAGTTCGACCGTAATCAACTCAATTCCCCCTTCATTTGAAGTATATAGGTAACCGGCTTTTAAGTTAACGGACTATAAGCAACATTGTTAAAATACTCCTGTTTCAGCGTACTTCTCTGAATAAATAGCACAGGAACCCGAAACCGTTTAACACCTCGATTGGCATTCAAACTGGTTCCGGGTTCCTGTATTTATACTATTCTTTTGTCTTAAATGCTATTTTTGTTTGACGGCTCCCGCCTACTTTAATCTCTTCGCCAGCAGATACCGGTCATAGCCGCCGTACATCTCCCGGCGGCAGACGATCTCGAAGCCGCAGGCGAGGGCGTTGCGGAGGCTGTACTGGTTGTCGGGGCTGACGGTCGCCCCGATGCCCACGATGCCGGGGCGGAGCCGGGTCAGGGCTGCTTCCAGCAGCTTCCGCTGCAGGCCGTTGCCCCGGTAGTCGGGATGGACGATGGCGCTGTCCGCGTTGGCCCAGCCGTCCCACGCGGGTTTGGGGATGCCCATGAAGGCGGCATAGTTGTGCTCGTCCTGCCCGCAGTAGCGCAGGATGAAGTAGGCCCCCAGCCGCCCGCCGTCCCAGCCGCCGATGCACAGGTCGTCCCGCAGATAGCGGGCGATATTTTCCAGCGTGTCGGGCACGAACTGCTCCGGATGGGGCATCCCGGCCCGCACCTCGTTCTGCAAAGCGTAGAAGGCGGCGGCATCCTCCGGCCCGGCGGGGCGCAGGGTCATGGTGCGGCTTTCGGGCCTGCCGCACCCTTTGTGCAGAAGAACTTCCATTCTTGCTCTATCCCTCCAAAATAAAATCATACTTTCCGGTCGATTCCAGTATAAATGCCGTTTGAAACATTGTCAATTTATGTTATAATATTTGTAGAAAAAGTTTCTGCCGGGCATCCTTGTGCCCGGGCAGGGCTTTTTTCTGAAGTCCAGGCAGGGCCGCCCTGCCCGTGTACCGGAGGAAACGAACCATGAGAGATCCCAGCTTATCCCCTTCCAGCCGCTTGGGCGGCGCTGTCATCAGCGACCGCATCGTCAGCGCCTTGCTGGAGGAACTGCGCACCGGCCGCTATGCACAGGCCGACCGTCTGCCTGCGGAGGTGGACCTTGCCGCCGAACTCGGCGTCAGCCGCACCGTCATCCGAGACGCCCTGAGTGAGATGGAGCGTGCGGGCTACATCGAGCGGGTGCGCGGCATCGGCACAGTGGTCAACCGGAGCGTGCTGGGCCTGCGCAGCCGCTTGGACCAGAAGCTGGAGTATTACCCGCTCATCCGCAGCTTTGGCAGCTACCCCCACGCCGACGGCATCCAGATCTATCCCGTCCGCGCCAACGAAGAGCTGGCCCGGGAGCTTGCCATCGAGCCGGGCGACGAGGTGATCTGCATCAAGAAGCGCATCCTCGCCGACACCACCCCCGTCATCTACTCCATCGACTACCTGCCCCGCGCCCTCTTCGGCAGCCGGGACTTCACCCGCATCGACCTGTCGGGCGACGTATTCGAGGTCTTGGAGCGGGAGTGCCGCCAGCAGGTGGCTTCCAATGTGGCCCACCTCAAGGCCAGCTGCGGGGACGAATCCATCCGCGCCGCCATGCGTCTGGCCCCCGGCGAGGCCATGCTGCTGCTGGATGAGATCTGCTACAACCGGCTCTGCCATCCCGTCATGCGTTCGCTGAGCTACTACACGAATTTCTTCGACTTCTCGATTCTTCGAAAGCTTCTTTGACGGAGGGAAACAAAACACTATGCGTCATCTGATCGATCCGTTGGATCTCAGCCAGCAGGAGATCACCTCTCTGCTGGATTTGGCCGACCACATCTGCGCCGACCCGGCCGCTTATCAGGATGTGGCCGCCCACAAAAAGCTGGCCACCCTGTTCTACGAGCCGTCCACCCGCACCCGCCTCTCCTTTGAGGCCGCGATGCTGAACCTCGGCGGCCATGTCCTTGGCTTCCCCAGTGAGAACGTGTCCAGCGCATCCAAGGGCGAGAGCGTGGCCGACACCATCCGCGTCGTGTCCTGCTACGCCGACATCGTGGCCATGCGCCACCCCAAGGAGGGCGCACCGCTGCGGGCCAGCCGGTACTCCCGCATCCCTGTCATCAACGCAGGCGACGGCGGACACCAGCACCCCACCCAGACCATGACCGACCTGATGACCATCCGCCGCCGCAAGGGCCGTCTCCACGACCTGACCATCGGCCTGTGCGGCGACCTGAAGTTCGGCCGCACCGTCCACTCCCTCATCAAGACGATGGCACGCTGCGAGAACATCCGCTTCGTCCTCATCAGCCCCGAGGAGCTGCGCGTGCCCGACTACATCATCACCGACGTCCTCGAGGCCAACCACATCCCCTACAAGGAGACCCGCAGCCTCGAGGAATCCATGCCCGAGCTGGACATCCTCTACATGACCCGCGTCCAGAAGGAGCGCTTCTTCAACGAGGAGGACTACATCCGCCTGAAGAACAGCTACATCCTCACCAAGGACAAGATGGCCCTCGCCAAGCCCGACATGGCGGTGCTGCATCCCCTGCCCCGCGTCAACGAGATCGCGCTGGACGTGGACGACGACCCCCGCGCCGCCTACTTCGAGCAGGTGCAGAACGGTGTCTACGTCCGGATGGCACTTATCATGACACTGCTGGGCCTCAAGGACCCCAAGACAGACAAGGAGGACAACTGAAATGCTGAACATTGATGAGATTCAGAACGGTATCGTTATCGACCATATCAAGGCAGGCACGGCCATCGGCCTGATGGACCTGCTGGGCATCAAGGGCAACCGCACCTCCAGTGTGGCCCTCATCCAGAACGCCCGCAGCCACAAGGCTGCATCGGGCCGGAAGGACATCATCAAGGTGGAGGGCGACGCCTCTTGGCTCAACCTCGACGTGCTGGCCTATCTCGACCCCGACATCAGCGTGACCGTCATCGAAAATGGCCGGGCCATCAAGAAGGAAAAGCCCCAGCCCCCCAAGCGTCTGGTCAACATCGTGCGGTGCAAGAACCCCCGTTGCATCTCCTCCATCGAGGAAGAGTGCGACCAGATCTTCGAGCTCAGCTCCAACGGCAAGTATCGCTGCATCTACTGTGAGCAGGAGCTGCAGGTCAAGCCGGAATGATCTCCTACTGATCACAGCGCCCCCGTCAGCAATGCACTGACGGGGGCGCTTTTACGTTATGATGTGATTTTTAATGTCCAGATTGTGCCAGCGTGCGGCCATCAAGCTTCGCCCATTCTCTGCGGCCATTGGACGAACGGCCAAGTATAATAGATGCCGCAGCAGAGGCACTGGTGAATACATTGTCCTCGGCAAATACGTTATTCTGTATTATACCGATCCCTAGCAGAGTTTTTCTCTGTTCCACATAGTTCTGCGGCAATCCACTCGTCACATCTGGGGCAATGCGGCTGCCCTTCAATACCAGAAAACAGTCTTTATCGATAGGATACCCCATAGCGCTGCTCCCGCGACCAGCCAGCAAAAACAGACCTTCGTCCGTCCCACTTTGCCGGGAAGGATTCAACTCCCACTTTTCTGCAAACACTTCGCTCAGCATCGCCTGCCGCTTTTTCACAACATCCGGCGTCCATACAGGCTCATTGATGACCTGCGTCGTGAGAACATAGGAACTCGTGCCGCCTTTTGACTGGAAATATTTTTCCTTCTTGGTCGCGAAGCCATAATTCTGTGCCGCAGAATTTCTCTGCCGGGTCAGCGGCACAAGATTTGCGATGCGGTTGAGCCAATATTTACGCTCCTGCTCATCCGGCCAGAGTTCCAGCCAACTGCCATGGACAGGAGGATGCTGCGGCAGGACATGCTCGATGGTAAACAGCTTCTGATTATACGATGCCCCGCCGTCACTCATGAAAGAGTCCAGCCGCTGGATGATGTAGTTACGGCGTTGTGCGGTCATCGTATAAATTTCGCCATCCAGTGTCTGCTGGAGTTGTTCTTTTTCCCAGTCAGTAAGCTCAATGTTTCTCAGTGGATCAGCCAGCGTGCTGTCAGGCCGACTTTCCATTTCCACCAGAAGCCATTTATACCGGTCTACGCGGTGGTTGACATCCTGCGCGGTCACCAGTAGATAAGATGCCAGCCTTTCCAGCTTTCGGATAAACCAGAGAACGTATTCCGAATCATTCGGGTGCTCTGCGAGAAATTTGATAGCAGGTGGCATCCAGTCGGAGTTATTGGTCTTGTTCAGCCAGAAAAGCAGCCCGTTTACCTCGTCTGCATGATGCGTAGCAGTGAACTCGCAATTTTTCAGCTGAACGTAGGCATTCGTATAGGGTACAAGATAGTCATCGATCAGCTGTTCCGGGGATACCGTCTTTAACACGTACTCTTCAAACTCTTCCCGGAGGGTCTTTTTCTGGCGTTCCTTTACAAATATAGTACGGGTGTGAGTAAACACTTCATTGAACCCGTCACGTCCTGTCAACTCCTCCAGCCCTTCCCATTTTTCCGTGTAGCCCTGCTGTTTTTCTTTGGGAAGACTTCCAATAACAGTCGATTTGATGATGTCTGTCGGCAATAAGTCGAGTCCCCTGCTGTTCATGACCGTAAAAATACGGAATGCGGATTCCTGACTCGGCGTCGAAACGACCACCAGATAGCAACGGGTCAGCAAAAACTGTGTAAATCTTAGCCGATCATCGTCATTGCTGAACATTTCAGCAAAACTCTCGCGAAGCACAGCGCAGTTTTTCTGGATATGCAGCTTTGCCTCGGTGTCCAACACCGCCGGATCCAGCTGCCCCAATGCGTCCAGCTGAATATTCTGGATGTACTTATGGAAAAACGGCTGGTCTTTTTCCTTGAGGAATAATCTCGGCTGGGCCTCGATGCCCTCCAATACATTGCCCTTTTCCTGCAAATATTTTTTGCAGTCCATCTTATAGTCTTCGTTGTCAAATGTGTCGGCAAGAACTGCAAACAGGATGGACAGTGTCGTCAGGCGCTGCTGTCCATCGATGACATCGGCATAGCGGTTCTGTTCATCCTTGATAAGGACGATGCTACCCAGAAAGAAATTTTCTGTGTTCTCTGTCTGGAAAAATCCATATAAATCATCGAACAGCGCGCCCGTTTCATCTTCCGTCCATGCATAAGGGCGCTGGTAGCCCGGGATATGATACTCAAAATCCGAGCTGAATATCTTGGAAAGCGGATATTCTTTTCCGGTTATCTTGCTGCTTACCACACTGCTCATAGCAGACCCTCTTTTTTTGTTGCTTTCGTACATCCGTTGTGTTTGCAGTATCCCTCAGACCTTCCGCCGCAGCAGGCTCAGGGGCGGCAGCTCAGGGGTGGGGATGGTGTAGTGCTCCATGGCGTGGGGGGTGGACTCCACCAGCTCACCGGCCTCATTTTTGATCCACGCAGGGGTCAGCGGGATGCTGCGGCCATCCGGGCAGAGGGCCTCCAGCGTGTCGCCGAGGCTCCACTTGCCCCGCTGCTGGCAGCTGGCGACGCCGTTCTCCCAGCCGTCCACGGTGCCCACGAACTCCCACTCGCGGATGTAGGTGGCGCTGTCGGTGGCCTGACGGGCCTGCTCCCGGCCAAAGTAGAAGCCCGGGGAGTAGTGGCGGTGGCTGGTGCGGGTCAGCTCGGCCAGCACCTCCTCCGGCAGCTGGCTGTATTCCACCGTCAGAAATCCTGTGTCTGTCTCGGTGCTGCGATACAGCACAGCAGCGCTGCATCTTGTTCCGTCCGGCAGAATCACCTCTGTATGGTTATGTTTTAAGCAATGCGCTGCTGTCGCAATATAAATTCTGCTGCCGTCCATCACCAGCACCACGCCGCTTCCGTCCGACCGGCGGATCAGTCCGAGTTCATCTACATCACTGTAATTGATCACGGATACGTTATGAGATTTCGTCATGACGCCGACCACATCTGCGACTGGCTGCAGCGCTTTGGAAACCGTCTGTACCTGCTCCTGTGAGGTGAGCCGATGCAGGTTCGCCGCTTTCGTCCCATATGCCGGCGCACCGTAGTCAGAGGTTTCTGTACTTTCCGCCTGCAGCCGCTGCCATCACCGGCACGGAACTTATCATCATCGAAATTATAAGCAGCAAACCCGCCGCTGTTTTCCAGACGTTCGTTTTCTGAATCATGAAAAGAAACCCTCCCCATTCTGCAGAAGTCTTGCCCAAGGCAAACGTATACCAGGCATCCGGTTCTGCCCTCCTGCAAAATCTGACCAAACTACTTCTTTTTCCCAATTGTCCTCTCTGCTGCCCTGCCTGTCAAGAGAAATTTGCTCTGTTGTGTTCCCGTCCCGGCGGATTTGTTCCGGGCACTGCGTTCTTTCCTAAACCAACGCTTATTTTTGTTCGTCGAAGTCCACCAACAAATTGCTATTGAAGTTGAAAAATTTTTTAATTCCGCTATACTTACTGTTAGAAAACAGCTTATTTTATAACGAAAGAGGACATTTCATGCATACATCCAGAAAAAATCTATTCCTTTATCTTCCGATCCTGATTTTATTCCTGGCGTCGTTTATCTGGGTTTTGAAAGCGCCGGATCATTTTTCGTGGTCGGCGGATCTTTATCTGAGAAACGATGACACATCCGTCCTGTCCCAGCTTTTTTACAGCGACAATGACGAACTTTCGCAGGACAACTCCACTGACGGAACCCGGGACGGTAACATCGTCACCTTTTCCGGTCTGCC
>OKTU01000920.1_pt1 | contig 15586 bp, 16 predicted proteins | sample 1606311 | NCBI WGS metagenome assembly OKTU01 (sample SAMEA3879557, study PRJEB24766) | human gut metagenome | biome: human-associated habitat; feature: feces | place: USA | collected 1985/1987
CGTAGACGTTACACCTGTGGTAGAATCTGTTGTCTGCAGTTCGATTTCTGCATCTGGGTTCACTTCTTTGTAAGCTTCGATCAATTTTTCCATTACAGGAGAAACAGAAGAGGAACCACCTACTACAAGCTTTCCTGCTGGCTTGCTTCCTGCATAAGCTGCTGCAGAGTCATCTCCGATATATCCATTGTCAGAAACTACCTGCTGTCCTTCTTTGCTCATAATGTAGCTTACAAAATCCTTTGCCACTTCATTTTCAGAACCTTTTTTCGTTACGATGTTAAATGGTCTGGATACTTTATATGTATCGTTTTTAATATTCTCAGCGGTCGCCTCTGCTCCATCAATCTTCAGCGCTTTTACGCTCTCATCTAAAGATCCAAGAGAAACGTATCCGATTGCATATTCATCTCCTGCTACTGTTGTAAGCATTACGGATGTGCTGTTTGTGATCTGTGCATCATCTGTTGTCATATCAACTTTTTCACCGTCTTTCTTTTCTTCAATCCCGAAAAGTTCGATGAACGCTCCTCTTGTTCCTGAGCCATCTTCTCTGGAAACGATTGTTATATCATTGGAAGAATCCCAGTCACCTTTGCTGCTCTTATCATCAGAAGAACCACTATCTGCACTTCCACATCCAACTGCAAGTCCTGCTGCCATTGTTGCTACGGATAAAACTGCAATAAACTTTTTCATTTTCATAATCATACTCTCCTTAGATTCTCATCTTTTTTTATTCTGATTTTTTTCTTTGTCGCTTTCGACAATAGCTATCTTATAAGACGTATGTTAAATCCAAAATCTGCGAATTGTTAAATGTGTGTAAAGTGTATGTAGGAAATGTAAAATTGAATTTCTTAATTTTTCATGCTATAATTCCTCTGCAGGACTTTTCCTGATCAGCTTTTTCAAAAATTATATTCGATATTAACCTTTATACAAAAAGCTGACAGTAATATGTTCTACAGATTCGAACACAATGAATACAAACATATGAAAACTTATTATTTGAGAAGAAAGAGGATATAATTCTATGTGGATTGCAGATCAATGGAAAGATTATGAAGTAATAGATTGTAGTAAAGGTGAGAAATTAGAGCGCTGGGGACAGTACACTCTGATCCGTCCTGACCCGCAGGTTATCTGGGATACTCCGAAAACACTGAGAGGCTGGAAACGCCCGAATGCACACTATCATCGCAGCAAACGCGGCGGCGGTGAGTGGGAATTTTTTGATCTCCCGGAACAGTGGAGTATCCACTATCAGAAACTGGGGCTGACCTTTCAGTTAAAACCTTTCAGTTTCAAACATACCGGTCTGTTCCCGGAACAGGCTACTAACTGGGACTGGTTCTCTGAAAAGATCAAAAAAGCCGGAAGATCTGTCAAAGTCTTAAACCTTTTTGCCTACACCGGGGGCGCCACACTGGCTGCGGCTGCAGCTGGCGCACAGGTCACTCATGTGGATGCGTCCAAGGGAATGGTCACATGGGCAAAGGAAAATGCGCTCTCCTCCGGTCTGAAGGATGCACCGATCCGCTGGCTTGTCGATGACTGCGTAAAGTTTGTAGAACGTGAGATCCGCAGAGGCAACACTTATGATGCCATCATCATGGATCCTCCTTCTTATGGAAGAGGTCCCAAAGGTGAGATCTGGAAGATTGAAGACATGATCCACCCGCTCATTCAGTTGTGTACGAAGATTCTGTCAAAGGATGCTCTGTTCTTCCTTGTGAATTCTTATACAACAGGACTTGCTCCTGCTGTTCTGACCTATATGCTTGCAACTGAGTTAAAACCATGGAACGGAAAAGTCGAATCTCAGGAAATCGGTCTTCCGGTCAAAAATACTGGTCTTGTACTGCCTTGCGGTGCATCCGGAAGATGGGAAAGCTGCAACTAAAACAAATAAAAGCAAAAATCTGCAGAAAGTGCCGAATATAATTTCTCAACGCACTCTCTGCAGATTTTTATTTCACTTTAATTCTTCCCAGAATTTCTCCGATCGGCGCGGAAATACTTAAGTTTGCTCTGACTGCCTTTGCCATCTCTGATTTATTGATCACTACCAGATACTTTCCGCGAAAATAGTCGATAAATCCTGCTGCCGGATATACAACCAGAGAGGTGCCTCCGATGATCAGCATATCTGCCTGCGAAATCGCCCTGACAGCCTTTTCGATTATCGTTCCGTCCAGCGCTTCTTCATATAGAACAACATCCGGTTTGATCCGCCCTCCGCATGAACACACTGGTACTCCTTCTGCCGCTTTCACAAACCCTGCATCATAGAACCGTCCGCATTTTTCACAGTAATTCCGATGAATACTTCCATGCAGTTCATACACAACCTGACTTCCCGCGGCCTGATGCAGCCCGTCAATATTCTGTGTGATGACTGCTTTTATCTTACCTGCATTCTCAAGTTCTGCCAGCTTCAAATGTGCGGCGTTGGGCTTTGCATCCAATACCATCATCTTCTCCCTATAGAACTCAAAAAACGCTTTCGGATGCTTTTCATAAAAACTGTGGCTTACTACTTCCTCAGGTGAATATTTATAAGACTGATGATAAATTCCATCCGCGCTCCGAAAATCCGGAATATTACTTTCGGTAGATACCCCTGCTCCTCCGAAAAATACAATATTGCCGCTCTCATCGATCATTTCCTGCAGTCTCTCTACTCCTGCTTCATACATGTTTCTCACCTCTTTGTCAGTTTCTATTTACAGTTTATCAATCTTCAAATAAGTGTCCCTGCTCAATATGCTTCTGAATGATCTCCTTCATCTGCTCCCAGATTATCTCTGAAGTCTCCGGGATCCGCTCATTTCTTTTATACACCTGACTTCTGTGTATTCCGTGCTCTTCCCAGCTTTTCCCACCTGAAGCATCATTCAGCAAAAGAGGCTGGAAATTATCGAGAAGATGGGCATATTTTGCTTCCGGAGTCTTATAAGCTTCGAACTCTTCCCACAACTTGCGGAATTCTTGTCCCTGATCTTCCGGCAGTAATCCAAAAATACGATCAGCCGCCTTTTCTTCCCGTTCTCTCTTGGTCGCTGCACCACTTTCATCATATGCATACGTATCTCCCGCATCAATCTCAACAAGATCATGGATCAGAACCATGATCATCACCTTCGCCAGATCTATCTCTTCTTTCATGTAATCCTTTAAAAGTACTGCCATAAGCGCCAGATGCCAGGAATGTTCTGCGTCATTCTCTTTTCTGTTTGCATCCGCAAGATATGTCTGCCTGAAAATATTCTTTACTTTATCTACTTCTACAATAAACTGTATCTGCTGTTTTAATCGTGTATCCAATTCTTCTCTTGATCTTTCCATTGTATTTATTCCCCCAGTAATTCTTTCATATCACTGCATCCATATCTGTCCAGAAAATCTTCCATTCCTTCTTTGATCTCATCTCTTGTGTAATGATACCTGTGAAGGACCTCGTCCTCAAAACAATTCAAATACGCATAAAATGCCAGCGCCATCTCCAGATAATCCATATCTCCTGGTACCATTTCTTCATAGAGAAGATTTTCCGCTTCATTGATCTTTCCTTCATCAGCCATCCTGCATAAACGTGTATACAGATCATCTCCTACATGGTATCTGTTCGTTACATCCAGTTCATACATGGGTTTCTTCTTGTTGAATAGCAGTCTTCCCAATACATTTGCAAATTCCTTGATCATACGCATAATATAGTCTTGTTCAACATTCATATTTTCTGCTCCTTTCTGCGAATCAGAAGAATTCTCATTTTTTTCATTATACTCTTGCCATCCTCTGTCAGCAACCCGGAATCTAATCTGCCCGACATTTTTTCAAAAATATATTGACTTGGAGCACACTCCATGCTTTATAGTATTCTTATATCAAGAGTACACAAATACTCGAATTTCCAAAAAGGAGGGATTCTCTTTGACGATCAAAGAAGTCAGTGAAAAATATCAGATCACACAGGACACCCTGCGCTACTATGAACGCATCGGTATGATTCCGGCGGTTCCTCGAACATCCGGTGGTATTCGTAATTACAAAGAAGCGGATCTGGGCTGGATTGAACTCGCCCTGTGTATAAGAAATGCAGGTCTTCCAGTCGAATCCATGATCGAATACGTGCATCTGTTCCAGGAAGGAGACGAGACGATCCCCGCAAGACTCCATCTCTTACTGGAACAGAAAGAACATCTGATCGAACAACAGAACAAGATTTCGCAAATGTTAAAACGCCTGGAATACAAGATCAGTCGGTATGAAGAAGCAGTACAGACCGGAAAACTTGTCTGGAATGAGGATAAAGCGGAGGAATGCAGGAAACGATAAGAGCTTGTATTAGATAAAAATTGGGATACAAAGATGATCATCAAATAAGAAAAAATCAACAGCTTACACTTTCCTTATTTGGATATGTAAGCTGTTGACGGTTAGTGCCCAATGACATTCCTGTATCTATAATTTTTTGTTTACTCCACAGAAATGATAAAACGCTCCAAGTATTCCTGCATCATTTTGGTGCTTTGCGAATACTATTTTAGTACATTCCTCAATACTGGATATAAGATACTTTTTGACAGAATTTTGAATTTTACCTCGCAGAAACTCTTCCTGGGCCATGATGCCACCACCAAGCACAACAATCTCTGGATTGATCACATAGCAAATATTGGCAATTCCCTTTCCAAGGATTTCTGCCATTTGATCAATGGCACGATTACAAATCATATCTCCTTTTTTGGCTTCCTCGAAGATATGGTATCCATCCCACTTATCTTCAGAATCTCCTTTCCACTGGGATACTTTTTTACTTAAAATGCTGGCTGCCCCAAGCGTCTGAAAATCACTGCCATCCATGTGCATATACCCAACCTCACATGCACTGTTACTAAAACCATGAAATACCTTCCCATCTAACACGATACAGCCACCAATACCCGTACCTATGGTCAACATCAAAACCACCCTGCATCCTTTCGCTGCACCTGAACTATATTCTGCAAGCCCTGCACAGTTTACATCATTTTCCACTTCACATGGTATATGAAATTTATCCTCTAATGTCTTTTTAAATTCCATCCCCGCATAGTCAGGAATCAGTGGTGCTGAATAAAAAATAGAACCGCTTTTTGTATCTACCATTCCTGCAGTAGAAATGCAGATACCCGAAATCTTTCCCTTGGTTTGTTCAATCAGATGCTCCACAATCCCTATAACTTTCTTCAGAATTGCAGATCCACCCTTCCACGCTTCTGTTCTCAAAGTTTCTTTCAAAATAATTTCCGCATTTTCACAAATGATGCCATACTTAATTGCCGTCCCCCCAATGTCAATACTTATATACTTCTTCATTTCATACCCTCATTTACTTTCTTATTTAATCCCATCTGCATCTTAAATCAAACTCTTTTCAACTTAAAAAGCAACACCCGGCTTTTAAGCTGAGCCGGGCATCACTACTAACAAGTATTCCTACATGGAATCTTGTCTACGTATTATCATTATAGAAATTTCTTCTTCGCATCACAGATCATCTGTGCAGCTTCTTTTACAATCTCCATGTCCTCATCTACCAATGCTGGAAGAGGCTCTCTTACTGCACCAAGTTCCAGTCCTTCATTAATCTTTAGAATTGCTTTAATAACTGCATACATATTTCCATGCGCTGAACACATTTTGTAAATTATCTCATTACAAGCATACTGGATTTTTCTTGCCTCTGTCATCTTTCCTGCATTTATACACTCATCCAACTTTAAGTATAATTCAGGCATAGCACCATAGGTTCCCCCAATTGCACCCTCTGCCCCGATAACACGTCCGCTCATAAACTGCTCATCAGGACCATTAAAGATAATGTACTCAGCTCCTGCAGCCTGCTTAAACATTTGGATATCCTGTACCGGCATAGAGGAATTCTTGACACCAATGACGTTGGGATTTTTCCTCATCTCTGCAAATAAATTCTGTGTAAGTGCAACACCAGCAAGCTGAGGTATGTTATAAATTACAAAGTCTGTGTTCGGTGCCGCTGCACTAATGGCATTCCAATACTGTGCAATAGCATATTCCGGTAAGTGAAAATAGATGGGAGGAATTGCAGCGATTGCATCTACCCCCAGCCCTTCTGCATGTCTGGCAAGCTCCTGACTGTCCTTCGTGTTATTGCAGGCCACATGGGCAATAACTGTAAGTTTACCTTCCGCTACTTTCATAACATTCTCAAGTACAATCTTACGGTCCTCCACACTCTGATAAATACATTCTCCGGAAGAACCGTTTACATAGACACCTTTTACCCCTTTTTTTACAAAATATTTTGTCAGTCCCTGTACACCTTCTGGACTAATGTTTCCTTCTTTGTCATAGCAAGCATAAAATGCCGGAATCACACCTTTATACTTCTCAAGATTTCTCATAGTTTTGCTCCTTTGCTTCATAAAAGCCATTCATTTTGTTTTCTCCCCTAGCGTTCCATTTCCTCTACAAATGATTTTGTGATTAACTGTGGTCTTGTGATAATCGAACCAACTACAACGCTGTACGCACCAAGTTCAATGACATGCCTTGCCTTTTGGGGTGTATTGATATTTCCTTCAGCAATTACCTTGTGTTTGACTCCTGCAATAATTTCTCTCAGAATTTCAAAATCATTCTTCTCTATTTTATCTCCCTTACTCTGCTCCGTATAACCGACTAGAGTGGTTCCAATAAAATCAAAGCCAAGATCATCTGCATGAAGGGCTTCTTCTATGGTAGAACAGTCCGCCATCCAAAGCTGATTAGGATATTTTTCTTTCACTTCGTGGAAGAATTCATCCAAAGTCTGATTGCTCGGACGTTTGGATATGGTTGCATCCATTGCAATAATATCCGGTTTCACTTCCATCAATTCTTCTATTTCCTTCATTGTTGGAGTAATATAAACTGCACTGTCTTCATAATCCCTCTTTACAATACCAATGATTGGAAGATCCACTTTTGACCGAATCTCTTTAATATCTTCTTTTGAATTCGCACGGATTCCTCTCGCTCCGCCTTCCTTTGCTGCCAGTGCCATTCTTCCCATGATAAAAGAAGAATGTAGTGGTTCATTCGGCAATGCCTGGCATGATACAATCAATTTCCCCTTCAGATTTGCCACTTTCTGATACATCTCTTTTTCCTCCTTGGATTTAACTTCCGTATCATTCATTTCCTCTTTATGAAAATAAGCGGTCACGGTATATACCGCCTATTTTCTTTAATTATCAGGAATATTACATCTTATGGTTGAACTTTCAGTTCATCAATATTAAACCTCTCATATTTCAATATATTTTTCAGATGCAATTCATTTCTTGACCAGGAATCATATTTTTCATATAAAAGCCCGATCTCGCCATCCGGAAGCTCTGTCAGACAGGAATAAGAGTAGCCCATTTGAGGGGTATCCACAGAATAGCAATATTTCCAATCTACAGAATACTTATCTTTTCCGGAATTTCCTGTTTCGCTGATCAAACCAATCCATATCTTTCCATTTTTTCTGCCATTGGTCGCATTTGGTGCTGATAGTAAGATAGCAGGCTTTCCATCAACAGGCTGTGAATAATTAATCACTGACAACTGCGTTCCATACCCTGTTGTTGCAATTTCTGTTAGTGGAACTCGCTCACTCCAGGTTTCTCCTCCATCTGTACTCATCACTTGTGCAATATATCCTGATCCTGTACGCAGATAAGTTTTCAAGGAACCATCCGGCATTTCTACGATCTGTGCTTCTGCGGTTGCCCCACCTGTATTCTGGTCTGCTTCTACGTATGTCCAGTTATTTCCATGGTCATCACTATACATAAATCCCAGTTCTGCAGATGATTTCGAATACAATGGAACAATCAATCTTCCGGCATGTTCTCCATTTGCTATCTGTTTGCCTACACCTGGTCCCAATACGAGAAATTTTGATTCCTCTGGCTTAAAGGTACTTACAATCTGTAAATCAGACCAGGTTTCTCCCTCATCATCTGAGTATTTCATTGCCAAATAAGTTGTTGGGAATACTTTAAAATCTGCATCTTTATAAAAAACATTCATATTTACGTCCGTGTCCGTCTGTGTTTCCAACAACTTTGTACCTTCAAAATTGTAATCATACTGTTTACATAGCATGGCATTTCCATTTTTGTACAGATTATATTCACCATCAACACTATATTCAGTTGCTGAATTTGTAGTATCGTTATAAATGGTTCCATTTTCTCTTACAGAGTAATCATACGTTCCTGCCGCATCATCCTTCCAGTGCAATTTCAAATATTTCTTCCCATCAACCTCTTTAAATCCAGAACCTACGGAAGCGTTGGAACTTCCAATTCCTGCCGGCATCATATCAGCAAAAAGAAATACCCGATGTGTTTCCTTATCCTCTAAAAGTACCGGATCTATGTAGGAAGCACTCCCTTGTATCTGCACATTCTTGCCCACCGAATCCCGTGGCCAGTCTATGTTCTTTGCTACATAATCGTCAAACTTCAATGGCAATGTCGGCTGTCCCCACGTTTTTCCACCATCTGTACTTTTCGCAAATGCTGTATTGATCTTACTTTTTGCATCATGGGTGCCACCATATCTTGCATCTGCTGCTGCAATCACTGTACCAGAATCCAACGCCAAAAGGGATGGGATTCGGAAATAGTTGGATTTTGTAGCATCTCCTGCATAAAAGATATTCTCTGCATATATAGTCTTTCCTGTCACAGCAATAAGTTCATCATCAGAAAGTACATCCCGATATACCTGCATTCTCTCTATGGAACCTCCAAATGGATAGGCAACGGTTCCCTGACGCATGGTACCGCCCAGCATTACATTGTCTACTCCTGTAATATCACTGATAAACTTAAATGCCTCCTGATCCAGCGTTGCTATTAATTCGCCATTTGCAAATAGCTTGTACTGTTTATTTTCTTTGTCCGCTTTTAATGCAACTGTGTTGGATACTCTTTCCCCCTTATAACTACCACGCACAGCAGCCGGGCAATCCAGCGTATATTTAAACTCGCCATCTGTATTTCTCAATTCCATGCCTACGCCGCCTGCATTTGTGATATATAAGTGGAAATGTCTATCCTGATTTCCTTTTGTACCATTTCCCACACTCAATAACGATTGAATCGCATTTTCACTGGTTGTTTTATAGGAGATAACGATAGTTCCCTGTTCCAATGCTTTTACTGTTGCTGCCCCAGGTTCTTTACTCAAATCATATCCTGTACCTTCCGAGATTTCGATTCCTTCCTTTTGCAACACTGGTACCGAAGAAGATTCTGTATCTTGTTTCTTCTCTGCTACAGCCTCAATCACATCTGTCTGGGCCTCTTGGGCATATACACTCATTGGTGCAACACACATCACTGCAGTTGCTGCTATAGAAACAATTTTTTTATACTTATTCATATCGTACTTCCCTCTCCGATAATCTCACTGAGTTTCACTTTTCGATCTTCGAACCTTGATTTCGTGCAGGCATCTGCCGTCGCAATCGCAGATCTTGCAGCTTCTCCTGTGAGCAATGGTCTGAATTCATCGTCAACTTCCTTTCCATGGAGAATGCCATTTAGGTATTTCATCTCATTTTTCATAATACTGTGGAGCCACATTGGCGGTTTCTTTCCTGGCTTTCCATACATAATGGCACCATCCATCTCCGTACCATGATAGATTCTTGTCCGATCATCATCTTCTTCCTGTGACTCATGCACAAGGAAATGTTCCTCCCTGCCATCTACTTTCAGTGTACCGCCACAATCACACATATCAATCTTAATTGCACCTTTTGTTCCTTGAATCAGGACGTAATGTTCTGGCCAATGGAAAGCAGACCCCCATTCTAATACTGCATACCGATTATCAGAAAACTGCATATTCACAAACAACATGTCATCTTCATCTCCAAAAGCCTCTCCCTGATGTGCAACATTTCCACCTGTCATGGTAACTTCTTCTGGCATTCCTCCCATCAAAAACTGTACACAATCCAATTCATGGATGTGATGGTACAGATGTCCACCTGATTTTTCCCTGATTTTTTTCCAGGAAATAGTTGGCTGCTGTTCTTCCCATCCATTTCTTGCAGAATGGCAATAGAGAACTTTTCCAATCACCCCATCATTAATCAGTTTTTTCGCATAGCGTACCCCATGGAAGAAATTCATAACATGACCTGCCATAAAGATTACACCGTGTTCCTGACAGGTTCTTACCATTTCGTCACAATCCTGATAGGAAAGTGCAATGGGTTTTTCACAAAATACATTCACGCCATGTTCTGCTGCTTTGATGACCGGCTCTTTATGTAAGTAATTAGGTGTGGCAACAATAACTGCTTCAACATCTTCCCTGCTATATAGAGTATCCAGATCCGTTTCCACATCACAATCCAACTCCTCTGCTATGGTCTGACCGTTTTCCGGATCAAGGACTGCCACAATCCTAGCACCCTCCTGTTCCTTCATAATTCTTCCAAGTTCTGCACCAAAATATCCTGTTCCTACAATTGCATATCCTACTGTTTTCATTACTTAATACCTCCAATTTTTTTATTTTACTGCACCATCTGTCATTCCACCTGCAATTTTATTCTGAATAAACATAAAAAATATAACGGATGGAACTACTACGAGAGTTGATGCTGCCATCATATCTCCCCAGTTCAATATTTCAGCTCCCTGCAAAGATTTTAATGCCACGGAAACCGTCATTTTATCTGTACTGTTAATTAAAATCAATGAATATAAGAATTCATTCCATGCATTGATAAATGTATAAATTGCTGTTGCTACAATCCCCGGCATGACCAGAGGAAGAACAATCTGTACAAACGTTTGAAATTTATTGGCACCATCCACTCTTGCTGCTTCTTCAATCCCCAATGGCACCGTTTTGAAAAATCCTACCAGCATCCAGACTGCGTAAGGAACACTAAAGGATAGGTATACAATAATCAGACCGATCCGGGTATTAACTAATCCCAACTTTGCCATTACCATAGAATAGGGAATTGCCAGCAGAATGGGTGGAAACATGTATGTAGCTACAAGTACTTTTGACATAATGGAACCCAGTTTTGGAAAAAAACGTACAATCCCATAAGCCGCCATGGAAGAAATCACAATTGCAATGCACGTTGTGATAATGGCTATGAACAAACTGTTTCCAATATTTTTAGCAAATCCCAAATCCTGAATCACATGGGTAAAGTTATCTAAGGTAAAATGTTTCGGTAAGAATCTGGTAGGATTGGATGTCAATTCTCCCGATGCCTTCACCGAACACAACAGTATCCACACTAACGGGAAAAACGCAATCAATGATAAGATTATCAAATATAGATGGCAGAAAGCATTTCCGACTTTTCCTTTTCGATTCATCATCATTTATCCTCCTTTTCCCATTTTGCAATAATTGTAAAGTACACTACACATACCAACAGCAAAAATGCCAGCAATAACATGGTGACTGCAGAGGATCTTCCTAACAGTTTTGTATTCCAACCCATGTTGTAAGCATAAATCGGCATTGTTGTTGTTGCATTTGCCGGTCCACCACCGGTAAGCAGGTAAATAATATCAAAGTTATTGAATACCCAGATTGTACGAAGAACAACTAAAAGTCCAACAACAATCTTAATATGCGGTACTGTAATGAACCAAAACTGCTGAAACTTAGATGCACCATCAATCTGTGCCGCTTCATACTGATCCTGCGGAATTGTCTGCAAAGCAGATAATACATTCACCATGATCATCGGTGCACCAAACCATACATTGATAAAAATTAACGTCAGGAATACCAGACTGCTGTCACTAAGGAATTGTGGTAATTCGCTGCATATTCCAAGCTGAACCAGCATATTGGGAATAAATCCAGACACTCCATTTAAAATCCATTTCCAGGACAATGCTATTACAATGGATGGAAATGCCCACGGAATAATCATCAACGTACGATAAATACCTTTTCCTACTTTTACACGGTTAATTGCAAGAGCTGCTGTAAATCCAATAAATAACTGCCCTAATAATGAGCCTATAGTCCATAAAATAGAATTTAGGAATGCCTTATAAAAATTTGGATCTGTCAACACTTCCTTATAATTCGCCATTCCTATAAAATCATAGGTCAGCCGAATCAAGTGCTTTGATGTCATGCTATAATACAGACTGGAAAATATTGGGTATATCAGCAAAACACCTACCACCAGCAACGCAGGTAGTACAAAAATCCAACGGGCATAATCTACTTTTTCTTTTCTTTTCATCATATATGCCTTTCCTCATTTCCTGGGCTATCTATCTAACCCGTTTTTTCATTGCTGCACGGTACTGAATAATTCATTTAATTGCTTTTCTGCTGTTTTGGCAGCCTTCTTCACATCCGTACCATTCGTAATAATATCCTGGAACATACTTTCAATGATTCCCTGAGAAGTAAGGAAACCTGCCTGAATGCTTGGACCATGCTCATATCCGATAGCGGTTCCCTTCTCCATTGCATCTGTAATCACATCGACTGCGTTGGAGAACTTTTGAACTGTCTCGTTTTCCTTATATTCCGGCGTATCAGAAATTCCACTAATGGAAGGAAGCATTCCTACTGGAGTCGCATCCAGGAATTTAATATAGGTATCTCTCTCATACAGTTTTTTCATAAAGAATATTAGAAGTCTCAGCTCCATAATCTGGATCATCTGCATTCAGCTTTGGAAGTGGCGCACAATCGATCTGATCGATCAAATCCGGAGAGTTGGTTTCCACCCCGCTAATCTGGAAACCCGAATTAAAATCAAATGCTGTTTTTCCCTGATAAAACAAATTTGCCTGATCCAATACAGCATAATTGACAGAATCTTTCGGAGAACAGTTTTTATAAATATCCAACCAGTATTTGATTCCATCTATTGCCAGGTCACTGGTCAGATCTGCTTTAAGGTCATCGGTCAAAAGACTCCCTCCCCCACTCCTGACATAAAAATTCAAAAACCTGGTTGCCATAAGATCATTTGAACCACAAGGGAAGGAACAGCCATACACACCATCTTTTGTAAGTGTTTTTGCAGCCTCAGCAAATTCATCCCATGTCTTAGGCACAGAAAGTCCTGCTTCCTCCAATAAATCCTTACGATACCACATAACCTGTGCGTGAGAATACAGTGGCAAGGAATAACATTCCCCATCTTTTTCACCTTCCGATAATGCCGTCTTTGAAAATTTGTCCCTTCCAATATCATCTATTAAGTCATCCACAGGCACCAAAGCATCTGCATTCATCATCTCTACCACATGCCCTGGAAGTGCAGTACTCATGTCTGGCACATTTCCTGAAGCCAGCCCCGTTGTCCATTTTGTGTAAAAATCTCCCCAAGAGAATGTTTCAATTTTAATATTTACTCCCGGATTATCTTTCATAAACTGGTCCGCGGTTTCCTGTATCACTTCCAGTCTTGGTCCTTGTGTAAAAGAATGCCAAAATGTAATATCTCCTTTCAGCTCCTCGGATGCCACTTGATTTGCTGCGCCCTCTTCTTTAGAACCACATCCCGCAAGTATGGTAGATGCAATCATTGTTCCGGCTAATAAAATAGCTGTTTTTTTCTTCATAATCTTACCCTCATTTGTTCGTTATGTTGTTATTTAGTTTCATTTTCCCAATGCAGCCACATCATTTGTTTTATTGTAATCTTATTTTAGTCACTATTTTTATACATATCTACTAAACGCACACTCAATAATAGCATTTTACACTCATTTTTTACTCTCTTGCTACTTTCCGATATTGATTCGGAGTAAAACCAAAGGCTGACTTAAATTCCCTTATAAAATAATTCGTGTCTTCATATCCACATGCATACGCAATATCATTGATATTGTCATTACTTACCAGTAAAGCCCTTGCTGCTGTTGTAAGCCGAATCTCTCTCACATATTCCATTGGTGTCTTTCCCATATTAATCTTAAATAGGCTGCTGAATCTCTGTTTACTAAGATCTGCCATTTCTGCCATCTTTTGTGGCGTGTACTTTTCACTTGGATGCAGAATAATATAATCTGCCACTATATAGATCCTTGGATCGATTTGCTCATTCTTCTTTGAATTCCTATCCCTTAATGACTTTTCCTCTATTGTTTCCACGAAATCTCCAGTCACCTTATCAACCTTATTCCCGTGCATAGCCAGCGAACCAATCAGAAGATCCAAATTCCCTCTTACAAAGCATTTTTTTACCATGGAATCCTTTTTTACCCACTTATAAATTTCTTTAAAGTAAACATCTTCTCCCTCATTGACCGAAACTCTTGGAATCCCATAATATTCCGCCAACATGTCTTCCCCTTCATAAAATACCGAGGTAGTAAAACGAAGACTGTAAAACTCAAAGGATTCACCGAGCGCACGACAAGACATTTTGCATCCCTGCGGGATATATACAATCTGATTTTCCTCCACAATAATTTCTTCCCCGTCAATACAAAGTTCCGCCTTTCCTTTTTCAATATATCGGAATATACTATACGGAATCACTGATTCCGGATACACCCATGTTCTTCCCATGGAATAAAACTCAATATATAAAAACGTAAATCGTATGTTATCTACCACTGACATATCATCCTCCATTGATTAAAAAAACGGCTATAATGACACACCAAGATTTCTCCCTTTCTTTGAATATTCCTTTAAAACAGATTCAAAGATCGGAAAAACCTAACTATGTATTATAGCTGCTTTCATCATAATTTCTTTAAACTTTAATTTTAACGACTATTTTTTTTACTATTTCCGGTGATTTATCCATCATTGCAACCTTATGTGCATCGCTTGGAAAGCACACCATAAACTCTCCTGCCTTCAATAGATAACCGCCTGATTCATCCCCTTGATAAAACCCGATATCTTTTTCTTCACTGAACGGCGTTTGGATTTGCAGACTACTTACATCAGCAGTTGCAATTCTTTCCACTCCTTCAATAATATAATGAACATCTATATACTTTTGATGTGCTTCATACATACACTCCTTTTCTTCCTTGCTAACAAATGATACTGGGTTCGCCACTATGACTCCTTTCTGAATTACGGTATCCGGAAATGCTTCTTCCCATAAGGGTCTGCATTTTCCGTATTCACTTTTATCTAAATATCGTACCACATCCACCTCTTTCTGCCCAGTACAGCAGCCTTATTGAATGAAATTTATCTTAATTTCTGTAAACTCAATATTTCTTCTTAACGGAGTATTTTCTTGCAAAATCCACCGGATAATAGCTCATCTTCGCTTTGCGCAGTCCTGGCATGCCTACATCATCTTCTCTGTTTACTAACGCCACATCTGGAAATTCATGGACTAAGAACTGCTGGTTGATAAACTGGTACAGACCTCTGATTTCAGGGTTGGCCTTCTCAATATGAATGACAGCCATATTCTCACGCACATTCAGGCTTCCAATGGTAAATGCCTCCAGCTGCCCGTCGATATAAACCCCTGCCATCCTCACATAGAGGCTGGAACAGTTCTTAAGTATGTCGTGAA
>OKTU01000951.1_pt1 | contig 15275 bp, 9 predicted proteins | sample 1606311 | NCBI WGS metagenome assembly OKTU01 (sample SAMEA3879557, study PRJEB24766) | human gut metagenome | biome: human-associated habitat; feature: feces | place: USA | collected 1985/1987
CCAGCCGCTACGGCACCCCCGCCCAGTTTGCGGGCTTTGTCAACGCCTGCCACCGGATGGGCATCGGCGTCATCATGGACTTTGTCCCCGTCCACTTTGCCGCCAACGCCGACGCGCTGGCCAACTTCGACGGCACCCACCTCTATGAGTACGACAGCGATGTGGGCCACAGCGAGTGGGGCACCTGCAATTTCAACTACTACCGCCGGGAGGTGTGCAGCTTCCTCAGCAGCGCCGCCGCCCTCTGGATGGAGGTCTACCATTGCGACGGCATCCGGATGGACGCCATCTCCCGCGCCCTCTACTGGCAGGGCGACCCCGCCCGGGGCGTCAATGAGGGCGCAGTCACCTTCCTGCGGAACCTCAACCACGGCCTGAACGAGCGCTGGCCCACCGGCATCTACATGGCTGAGGACTCCACCAACTTTCTCAAGGTGACGGCCCCCACCCGCTACGACGGCATCGGCTTCGACTACAAGTGGGACATGGGCTGGATGCACGACACGCTGGACTACTTTGCCACCCCCTTCGGCGAGCGGCCCAATGCATACGGAAAGATCATCTTCAGTATGCACTATTTCTACAATGAGCTGTACCTGCTGGCCCTGAGCCACGACGAAGTCGTCCACGGCAAAAAGACCATCATCGACAAGCTCTGGGGCACCTACGAGGAAAAATGCGCCCAGCTGCGCACCCTCTATTTTTATATGTATGCTCACCCGGGCAAAAAGCTCAACTTCATGGGCAACGAGATCGCCCATTTCCGGGAGTGGGACGAAAAGCGGGAGCTGGACTGGGGCCTGCTCCAGTATCCCTTCCACGACGCCTTCCAGAAGTATTTCGCCTCCCTCAGCCGCCTCTACGCCACCCAGCCTGCCCTCTATGCGGGCGAATATGACCCCCGGTGCTTTGAGTGGGTCGCCAGCGAGAGCCGGGACGAGGGCGTGTATGCATGGCTGCGCAAGGGCGCAGGCCAGACCATCCTCTGCGTCATGAATACCCAGAACACCGCCCACAAGAAGTTCCCCCTCTACCTGCGCTTCCCCGCCGGGGCAGAAGAGCTGCTGAACACCGAAGCCCCCTGCTGGGGCGGTGCGGACAAGTCGAAGCCCAAGGCTCTCCACACCACCGACGGCGGCGTCTATGGCCGGGACTACACCCTCACGGTGGACCTGCCTGCCATGGGCAGCCGGATGTTCCGGCTCACCCCCGAAGCGCCCCGCCCCGAGGCCGCACAGGCCAGTGCACGGCGGGCCGCTGCCGCACGCCGCAAGGCCGCACGCACCCAGAACGCCAAGGCTGACGCCGCAGCGCACAACTCCAAAAAGTAATATTTGGTAAAGAATATCCCGTCTGCTGAGAATGCGGCGGGATATTCTGCGTTTCAGCGCCCTCTGCGGCTGGACAAGCCTTGACGGAGCCGTTATACTGTTAGATGGAAAGTTGTGTGCTTCACCCTTTTTACAAGCTGAACGAAAGGAACCGTCCTTCTATGCCATCTGCTGCTCTCCGTCGGCTCTCGCCTCTGCAATGGGCAGGGCTGGACCTCGGCCTCTGTGCCGTGGCGCTCCTCCTTTTGGGGGTCGGTGTCCCGGCCAGCCCGTTCTTTTTTCCGCTGCTCAGTCTCTGGGCCTGTCTCGTCCTCTTCGTGCTGGCGGTCTGCGTCCTCCGCACGGCGGGCGTCGAGCTGGGTTTCTTCCACTGGGCCGTCGTCTTCGGCATCTGGGCCGTGGCCGTCGTCTATTTCTACTGGACGTTATCGAGCCGGAGCTTTATCTACGTCTGGGACTACGCCAACTACCTGCTCAAGCAATATGACGCCGAAGCCGCTTTTGCCCAGAGCACCGGTGGGGGCCTCCGTTATCTCTTCGGCTCGATGGCCGACGATTACACCAACTTCATCACCCTCTTCACCGAGTTTCCCTTCTGCCTGACCGACCACACCGGCGACGCCTACTCCTTCAGTCAGGTGTTCTGCATCCTGCCGACCCTGCTGGTGCTTCTGGCGGGCCTCGTGGTGAAGGTCGGCCAGCTCCTGAACGTGAAGAACCGGATGTATTACTTTCTCTTCGGCCTGACCCTGACGGCGGCTTATCCCTTCCTGCGGATGAGCGCCGTGCTGGCACAGCCGGACTGGTTCGGCCTCATCTTCGCCTTCGCCATCCTGCTGCTGACGCTGGACTTCCGTTTTGACACCCTCGAACCGGCCCGGTTCGGCCTTATCTTCCTCGCCACTGCCGCCATCATCCTCGCCCGCCGGTGGTTCCTCTACTTCGTGGTGGGCTACTATTTCGCCTATGTGCTGCTGCTCGTCGCGGGCTGTGTGCGGCTGGCAAAGGACGGTGCGGTTTCCGCCGCCCTCCGCCGGGGGAAGAACCTCATCCTCTTCGGCCTTGCGTCCGTCGCTGCCATGGTCATCCTGCTCTGGCCCATGGTATCCCACATCCTCACCTATAACTACGCGGGCCGCTATTCCTACTATAACGGCGGCGGTCTGGCCCTCGAGGCATTCTACCACCTCGGACGGCTGGGCCTGTTCAATCTCATCCTTATCGCGCTGGGCCTCGTCTTTGCAGCAAAGCGAAAGCTGCCCGCTCTGCCCTGTCTGGCAGGGTGCGAGCTGGTCGTGAGCCTGCTGCTCTTCACCCGGGTCCAGAACACCGGCTCCCATCAGTTCCTGCTCTTCCTGCCGGGGTATTTCCTCCTCTTCCTGCTGGGTGCAGCCGCACTGGCCGAGGGCATCCAGCGCCATCGCACCCTCAAACTGGGCTGCTGGGCCTTCGTGCTGATGCTGTCCATGTCGGTGCGCTGCTCACCCCTGACCACGCTGGCCATGCCGGGCTTCGTCATCGAGCACTTTCCCATCCAGATCCCCGCCACCCGGTATTTCATCTCGCTGGACAAGCTCATCTACGACCGGAAGGACATCGGCCAGATCCAGGCCATCGCCGACTGGATCGACGCCCACTGCGACGCGGGCGAGATCAGCTACATGATCCCCCACGATATGCTCTACAACCCCGACCACTTCAAGAACTGCCGCCTGCCGGAGGCTTCCATCAACGACAAGCTGGCCTTCGGATTCTCGGTGCCCGGCACCCACAACTTCCCCATGCAGTTCTTCGAGGCGAAGTACGTCATCACCTGCGACCCCTTCCCCCAGACCTATGCGGGCAGCGGGGAGATGTCCATCAAGCTCAACGAGCGCTTCCTCGCCGCAAAGGACGACGCCTTCACCTTTGAGCAGAGCTTCGACATGGGCAACGGCACCACCTTCACCATCTGGCGGCGCACCGCCGCCCCCACCCGCGCAGAGGTGGAGTATTACCTGAGCGCCTTTGCCGCAGAGGATGCCCAGTATCCCGAGATGTTCTCGCAGGTGGCCGAAGCGTGGCTCACCGCCCACGGGCTGTGACCTTGCCCTTTTTACTGAAAACGTGTATAATTCAACGTATTGTTATAAGACTCGCAGCGCCGCACGCCGGGCTGCTTACGTCATAAGGAGTATGCCGCTATGGAACAGAAGAAAAAGAATCTGCCCGAAGTAAAGCTGGGCCAGTACAAGGGCCTCGCCGTCACCCGCCACGTCCGCCCTGTCACCGACAAGACCGTGGACATCGAGGTATTGCATCAGACCCGGATGCACGCCGTCTACCACCCCACCACCGCCCCGGCCAAGCGCGGCTTCCGCGCCCTGCTGGATTTTGTCGGCTACATGGACGGCAAGGAGATCCCTGACAGCCGGATGGAGAATGTCATGGTGGTGCTGGGCGACGGCAAGCTGATGCCCGCCGCCGAGCAGGCCATCTACGGCCACTGTGCCGGTGAGGTGTTCCGCTTCGACTTCACCTACCCGCAGGATTTCCGCCTGCCCGAGCTGTCCGGCAAGACCGCGCAGTTCGAGATCAACCTCCGCTCTCTGGCCGAGAAGGTCACTCCCGCCCCCGATGAGGCCTTTGCCAAGAGTCTGGGCTTCGGCTCCCTCGACGCGCTGAAGGCCGACCTCCGCGCCAAGAAGCAGAAGATCCACGAGGAGGGTGCCGACCGCGCCGCCGGAAAACAGCTTCTGGACATGGCCGGTGCCAACATGACCGTAGCCCTGCCCGCCGAGATCCTTGACCGCACGGCCCGGAACGAGATGAAGCTGCTGACCGAGCGCCTCTCCCGCAGCGGCATCACCCTCGAGCAGCACTGCAAGAACAGCCACACCACCCCGGAAGCCCTCGAGAAGGACTACCGCGCACAGGCCGAGAGCCGCATCCGCTTCGTGCTGGCAGCCCGGGCCATCGCCGAGGCTGAGGGCATCGTCGTCCACCCCGAGGAGGTCAACGCGGAGTACCGCCGCCTCTCCCAGCTGCAGGATACCCCCGAGGCCGAGATCCGCAAGGCACTGGCCGAGGACGCTGTGGCCGCTGCGCTGGCCGCAAAGAAGGTGCAGCGCTTCCTGCTGGATAACGCTCAGGTCACCACCGTGATCGATGCCCCCGAAAAGGAGTGATACCGCTATGGGTCTGTTTACCCGCTATGCCATGGATGCCCTGATGAAGACCTCCCACCCCGAGGTGGTCCGCCGTCAGTGCTGGAACCTCCACCCCCACCGCACCCCCTGCACCGACTGCAAGGACATCTGCCCCTACGGCGACGCCATCTTCACCCGCCCCAACCTCGTCAAGGACTGGGACCCCTGCACCGACTGCGGCCTCTGCGTCTCGGTCTGCCGCTCGGGCTGCATCGTGCCCTCGCCCGAACAGGTGCAGCGGGACACCTCGCTGGCCGACACCGACAATGACACCCTCTGGCTGGGCTGCGAGAAGAGCAGCCGGAAGAATACCGCCGTCCGCGCCTGCGTGGCCGCCTTCTCGTGGGAGACGCTGGCCTATCTCGCCCTGAACAAGAAGCTCGTGCTGGACCTGACCCCCTGCGGCGAGTGCGAGAACGACGCCTGCGCTGCCCAGCTGCGCAAGGAGCTGACCCGCCTCGTGGAGTTCCTCGGCCCCCAGCTCTTCGAGAGCCGGGTCACGCTGGCCTACCAGCAGGAGGACGCCCCCTACCATGTGCAGGAGCTGAGCCGCCGGGAGATGTTCTCCCACATGACCGAAGGCTCCCGCGCCGGCACCAAAAAGCTGCTGCAGATGCTGCCCGGCCTGCGCAGCGAGGAGGACAGCGCCGCCGACTTCCGCCTCATGCTCCACCAGCGGACCAAGCAGCTCAAGGCTGCCTCCGAGACGCCGCTGCGCTACGGCTGGTATCTGCCCAATTTCACCCAGAAGTGCTTCGGCTGCGGCAAGTGCGAAAAGGCCTGCCGCTCCGGCGCGCTCAAGCTGGAGGACCTGCCCGACGGGCAGACCCGCGTGGTCGTCACGCCGTGGAAGTGCAGCGAGTGCGGCGTCTGTGTCGCAGCCTGCTCGAACAGCGGCATCGACGGCATGAAGCTGCGCCAGCTGACCACCCTCGGCCCGGTGAGCGTCTACAAATGCAGCAAGACTCTCTGTGCCGACTGCGGCAAGCCCATCGCGCCGAACAGCGCCGAGGGCATCTGCTCGGTCTGCCGCATCAAGCGCCGCACCAAGCAGCGTCAGGAGGAGGCCGCTGCCCGCGCCAAAGAGCGGATCGCCGAGCGGGAGGCCCGCAAGGCTGCGGAAGAAGCCGCCAAGGCCGCTGCCGCAGAGCTGGCCGCGGAGAATGCAGCTGCCGCAGAGGCCGCTGCCCCGGCCGTCGCAGCGCCTGCCGCTGTTGCGGAGACGACTGTTGCCGCACCAGAAACAGCCGCTCTTGTCAAAAAGGATTGACGCGGCCGCAAATCAATGCTATACTCAGTCTTGACCACTTATTTGATGGCCGGGACTGTTACAAAGGAGTAACGGATGGTTTTCCGTTGCTCTTTTTTCATAAAAACAGCCCAACTGTCCGCTGACGGGAAACAGCGGGCACCGCGCAACGCGAATGCTGTCCCTGTACAGCAACAACAAGAAAAGAGGGAATTTATGATGAACACTTCCATCTCCCGCCGTCAGTTCCTGAAGGCCAGCGGTCTGGCAGCCGCCGGTGCCTGCGCAGCCGGCCTGCTGACCGGCTGCGGCGGCTCTTCTTCCGGCAGCGCCTCCGGCGCAGCCTCCTCCGGCTCCGGCTCCAGCTACACCATCCTGTACGACAGCCAGCCTGCCACCCTGAACTACCTGACCACCGGCACCGACCTTGAGATGGTCGTCGGCGCAAACTGCGTGGACACTCTGGTCGAGTACGACAACAAGGGCGTCATGCGCGAGGGTCTGGCCACCAGCTGGGACTGGGATGCCGACACCCTGACTTGGACGTTCCATCTGCGGGATGAGAACTGGGTGGACTGCAACGGCGAGGTCGTCGCCCCCGTCACTGCACAGGACTTCGTGGACGCCCTGAAGTACGTTCTGACCCCGGACTACGCCGCCTCCAACGTGGGCCTCGTCACCGGCTACATCGCAGGCGCTGACGACTACTACAACTACCACGTCTACCTGAACAACGCCAACACCGGCGTCGTGGACGAGGACGGCACCACCTACACCGTGGATGCCGACGGCGTCGTCACCGTCGCCGCCCCCGACGCAGACCCCGCCACCTATGCACCCGTGGATTTCGAAGCCGTGGGCGTCACCGCTGTGGACGAGCACACCCTGACCTACACCCTGACCTACGATTTCCCGGGCTTCCTGAGCCTGCTGTGCTACCTGCCCTATGAGCCGGCCTACGGCCCGCTGCTGGAGGAGACCGGCGACCAGTTCGCCACCAGCGCAGAGACCACCTACAGCTGCGGCGCATTCTATCTGGCCGCCTATGAGTCTCTGGAGACCTGGGTCATGAAGAAGAACCCCGAGAACTACGACGCCGCCAACGTCTTCATCGACACCATCAGCCGCATCTACAACGCCGAGGCCAGCGTCAACGGCCCCGAGATGATCAAGCGCGGCGAGATCGATGAGGCCACCATCGGCTCCGACATCCTCGACAGCTGGCTGGCCGACGACACCACCAAGGATATGGTGTCCATGGACCGCCCCAACACCAACTACACCTACTTCTATATGTTCAACTTCATGCCCTTCTCCCACGAGTTCTCCAACTGGAGCGTGGAGGGCATGGACGCTGAGTATGAGCCGGAGAACTGGGCCAAGGCCATCAACAACACCAACTTCCGCAAGTCCTTCCTCTACGGCATCAACAACTCCGTCACGCTGGCCGTCAAGGCACCCGAGGGTTACGACAACTACAAGCTGAACACCATCACGCCCCCCAGCTTCTGCGCCAACGCTGACGGCGTGGACTACCTGAAGTGCGGCGACCTCGCCAACATCACCGAGTTCTTCGACGAGGCCAAGGCCAAGGAGTACCGCGACGCCGCCATCCCCGAGCTGACCGCCGCAGGCGTCACCTTCCCCATCAAGGTCCAGCTGCCCTACAACCCCTCCTCCACCGACTGGGACAAGCAGTGTCAGGTGCTCAAGCAGCAGCTCGAGGGTGTGCTGAACGACGGCTTTGACTTCATCAATATCGTCATCACCGCCGGCCCCTCCGACAGCTTCCTGTCCAGCGTCCGCCGCAACGGCAAGTTCGCTTTCCTGCTGTGCAACTGGGGCGCAGACTACTCCGACCCCCAGACCGAGACCGACCCCTTCTATCAGGCCGAGGGCGCACGCGGCAGCCGCTACGCCTTCCTGCGCACCGGCGTCGAGGACGGCTTCATCACCGGCGACACCGCTGACGCCGTCATGAACTACATGAAGGCCATCGAAGCCGCTGTGGAGATCACCGATGACATCAACGCCCGCTACGATGCCTTCGCCAACGCCGAGGCTTCCCTCATCAACAACGCCCTCGTCGTCCCCATGGGCATGAGCGTCCCGGCCTACATCGCCACCCGCCTGAACTACTGGGAGGGCCAGTATGCTTCCACCGGCTTCTCCAACAAGCGCCTGAAGGGCATCCACGTCCTCGACCACTATGTCTCCATGAGCGAGTACGAGGCCAACCGCGACGCCCGCTAAGCTTTTCTGATCGTTCTGCCGCCCTCCGTTTTCCCCCGGGAAAGCGGAGGGCTTTTTATTTCTGAAGGCTCTCAGATGAATTTTTAGACCAAACTTTGCCAAATCACTTTCCAAAAGTAGTTTTTTGTTGTATTCTATTCCTATCCGACATTCATTAAATAAAAGAGAGGGGTGCGCACAGATATGCTCAAATATCTGGCGAAACGCATCGGGCGCTCGATCCTGACCCTGTTTGTCATCGTCACGCTCGTATTCTGCCTTTTGCGGCTGATGCCGGTGGAAGGCTATTTTGCAAACTACGAAAAAATGACCGAGGCCCAGATACAGGCCGGCCTGCAGTCGATGGGCCTGCTGGACCCGCTGCCGGTGCAGGTCGGCCGCTTCTGGGTGAATGCCCTCCACGGCGACCTCGGCGTGAGCCATATCTATAAGGTCAACGCCTCCGTCACCAGCATCCTTGCCAAAAAGCTGCCCATCTCCATCCAGATGGGCGTCTTTGCCATGCTGCTGAGTCTCGTCATCGGCATTCCGATGGGCCTGTTCATGGGCCGGTTCAAGAGCCGCTGGCCCGACAAGCTGGGCACGGCCATCATCGTGCTCATTCAGGCCGTGCCTGCGGCGGTGTATTACCTCTACATCCAGATGTACGGCACCACCGCGCTGGGCGTGGGCCTGCTCTTCGACGCCTCCGACTGGAAGTACTGGGTGCTGCCCGTCTGCTCCATGAGCCTCGGCAATGTGGCGTTCTACGCCATGTGGCTGCGCCGGTACATGGTGGACGAGAGCAACAAGGATTACGTCCGCCTCGCCCGGGCCAAGGGCGTCAGCGAGAACAACATCGCCCTCCGCCACATCTTCCGCAACGCGATGGTCCCGCTGGTGCAGTACATCCCCTCCGCCTTCCTCAACACGGTGGTCGGCTCTATCTACATCGAGAGCCTCTACAGCATCCCCGGCATGGGCGGTCTGCTGGTCACCTGCGTCCAGCGCCACGACAACACGATGGTGCAGGGCATCGTCCTGCTCTACGCCTGCGTGGGCATCATCGGCCTCATTCTGGGCGACCTGCTCATGGTGCTCATCGATCCCCGCATCAGCTTTGGCAAGAAAGAAGGTGGCCGATAATGCTTTTCCGTATGAAAGATGAAAAAGCGCACCAGCTGGAAGCACAGCTGGACAAACTGCAGGCGGACGGCCCCGCCGCATGGGCAGAGCTGCCCGAAGAAGAGCTGTTCACCCCCGCCGGGTTCAGCGAGGAGCGGGCCGAGGCCACCTCCTACTCCAATTACAGCTACTGGGGCAGCACCTTCCGTGCATTCTTCAAGAACCGCATCGCGGTCATCCTCCTCGCCGCCCTCATCGCCGTGGTGGCCTTCGCATTCCTCCAGCCCTATCTGCCCGGGCAGGCAGACCCCAACTTCTGCGCCGTGGACCCCCTCACCGGCGTCCAGTACCGCAACATTGCCCCCGGTGAGGATGGCTTCATCTGGGGTTCCAACGCCATCGGACAGGACCTGTGGGCACGCATCTGGGCCGGCGCACGCACCAGCCTGACCATCGCCTTCTTCGTGGCCCTCATCGAGGCCGTCGTGGGCATCACGGTGGGCGTGCTCTGGGGCTATGTCCGCCAGCTGGACTTCTTCTTCACCGAGCTGTACAACATCTGTGACAATGTGCCCTCCACCATCATCCTCATCCTGATCTCTTACGTCGCCAGCCCCAGCGTCAAGACCCTCATCCTCGGTATGTCCATCACAGGCTGGATCGCCATGGCGCGCTTCATCCGCAACCAGATCCTCATCATCCGCGACCGTGACTACAACGTGGCATCCCGCTGCATCGGCACCCCCACCGCCCGCATCGTGCTGCGCAACCTGCTGCCCTACCTCGTGTCGGTCATCATGCTGCGGATGGCCCTGACCATCCCCGCCGCCATCGGCAGTGAGGTGTTCATCACCTACATCGGCCTCGGCCTCTCGGTGGAGACTCCCTCGCTGGGCAACCTCATCAACGATGGCCGCAAGGTCATGATGCAGGCCGGACTGCGCTATCAGCTGCTCTACCCCACCATCATCCTCAGCTTCGTCACCATCGCGTTCTATCTCATCGGCAACGCCTTCTCCGACGCAGCCGACCCGAAGAACCATCTGCAGTAAGGAGGCACAGGGATGAAAAAGAACGAACTGATCCTCTCGGTGCGGGATCTCAACATCAAATTCAATCTGCGTGGAAAGATCCTCCACGCCATCCGCGGCATCGACCTCGACGTCTACCACGGCGAGGTCCTCGCCATCGTGGGCGAGTCCGGCTCGGGCAAGAGCGTGTTCACCAAGTCCTTCATGGGCCTGCTGGACTCCAACGGCTCCATCACCTCGGGCACCATCGACTACTTCGGAGCCGACGACCACCAGCCCATCCGCCTCTCCGCGCTGAAAAAGGAGAAGGACTGGCTGAAGGTCCGGGGCCATGAGATCGCCATGATCATGCAGGACCCCATGACCAGCCTGAACCCCCTGAAGACCATCGGCGACCAGATCATGGAAGCCGTGGAGCTGCATCAGGGCCTCAAAGGCGCTGCGGCCAAGGAGAAGACGCTGGAATACCTGCGGGATGTCGGCATCGCCGACCCGGAGGTCCGCTTCAAGCAGTATCCCCATGAGTTTTCGGGCGGTATGCGCCAGCGCGTCGTCATCGCCATCGCCGTGGCCTGCAACCCCCAGATTTTGATCTGCGACGAGCCGACGACGGCTCTGGACGTGACCATTCAGGCCCAGATCCTCGAGCTGCTGAAGGAGATGCGGGTCAAGTACAATCTGACCATCATCCTCATCACCCACGACCTCGGCGTCGTGGCCAACATCGCCGACCGGGTGGCCGTCATGTACGCAGGCGACATCGTGGAGATCGGCACCTCCGACGAGATCTACTACGACCCCCGCCACCCCTATACATGGGCGCTGCTGTCCAGTATGCCCCAGATGGGCGTGAAGGGCGAGGACCTGTTCAACATTCAGGGCACGCCCCCGAACCTCTTTACGGAGATCCGCGGCGACGCCTTTGCGCCCCGCAACCCGCTGGCCCTGAAGATTGACTTCGTCAAGCGTCCCCCCTACTTCGACGTCAGCGCGACCCACCGGGCCAAGACGTGGCTGCTCGACCCCCGCGCACCCAAGATAGAGCCGCCCGCCGCTGTGCGGATGCTGCAAGAGGAGGTCAAGTAACATGGCAGACGAACGCGAAGTATTGCTCGAGGTGAAAGACCTCGAGGTGACTTACGGCTCCGGCCGCAAAGCCTACAAGGCCGTCAAGAACGCAAACTTTACCATCTATAAGGGCGAGACCTTCGGTCTGGTGGGCGAGTCCGGCTCGGGCAAGACCACCATCGGCCGGGCCATCATGCGCATCCTGCCCACCTCCGGCGGTCAGGTGCTCTACAAGGGCCAGCAGATCAACGGCAAAATTTCCCACGCACTGGACAGGCAGGTCATCAAGGAGATGCAGATGATCTTCCAAGACCCCCAATCCTCCCTGAACGAGCGCGCCAAGGTGAGCTACATCGTGGGCGAGGGCCTGATGAACGTCCGGCCCGACCTCTCCGCCGCCGAGCGGGACGAAAAAGTCCGGCAGGCGCTGCTGGATGTGGGCCTGCTGCCGGAGTTCGCCTCCCGCTTCCCCCACGAGTTCTCGGGCGGCCAGCGGCAGCGCATCGGCATCGCCCGCGCCCTCATCGTGGAGCCGGAGTTCATCATCGCCGACGAGCCGATCTCGGCGCTGGATATGTCCATCCGCGCACAGGTGCTCAACCTGCTGCGCCACCTGCAAAAAGAGCGCGGCATCACCTACCTCTTCATCGCCCACGACCTCTCGGTCATGCGGTACATCTCCGACCGCATCGCCGTCATCCACAAGGGTGACATCGTGGAGCTGGCCGACGCCGAAGAGCTGGTGACGCACGCCATCCACCCCTATACCCGGAGCCTGCTGTCGGCCATCCCGATGCCCAGCCCCCGCCGCGAGCGGCAGAAAAAGCTGCTGGTCTACGACCCCGCCATGCACGATTACACGCAGGAGGCTCCCCAGTGGCGGGAGCTGCGTCCCAGCCACTGGGTGCTCTGCAGCGAGCAGGAGGCCAAAGACTGGCTGGCTGAAATGTAAACTTTCTCTTGCGTTTTTTGACAAAGTTCGCCCTTTGTTTCTTGACATTTCCACCCTGCTCTACTACAATAGCTCTTGTACGTATTGTGTTGTTTTTAACAAACGGACGAAATTTAAGACCCCATTGAATCTGGCTGCCCCAGCTGCGGGTGCAGTGACTGCTCAAAGGACAAAGGACAATTTATGACAACATCCAACACCCCGATCTATGCTTCCCAGGCACGTCCCTGGCTGAAATTCTACGATCAGAAGTACATTGACCAGACCATGCCCGCCTGCACGGCGTTTGAGCTCGTCTGCCGGCAGAACAAGAACCGGCTGGGCGAGACCGCACTGGAATACTATGGCCGCAAGTTCACCTACGCTGATTTTATCGTCAACGTCAAAAAGACGGCAGCAGCCCTGCGGGCCGCGGGCCTGAAAAAGGGCGATATCGCCACTGTGGTCAGCGTGATGACTCCGGAGATCATCTTTGCGTTCTATGCCGCCGACATGATCGGCGCGACTCTGAACCTGGTGGATCCCCGTTACAGTGTGGAGGGCATCCGCGAGTACATTGAAGAGGTGGATTCCCACCTGCTGATTTGCCTGAATGTGGTGTATGAGCGCTGCCATCAGGCTGCCAAGCGCACCCATGTGGAGCATGTGGTGGTGCTCTCCCCGGCTGACTCCCTGCCGCTGCCTCTGGCGCTGGGTTACAAAATCAAGAATCTCGACAAGAACAAGTATCACTCCAATGTCATCCACTGGAAGCAGTTCCTTGCTGCCGGGAAGGACGAGAGCATTGCCGCGGAGCCCTATAACCCGGAGCACGCCTGCGTGGTGGTACACACCGGCGGCACCACCGGCTCCCCCAAGGGCGTGATGCTGACCGATAACAACTTCAACGGCATCGCCATGCAGTTCTCTGCCTGCGACACGCTGTTCTCCAAGGGCCAGTCCCTGCTGAACATCATGCCCCCCTTCATTGCCTATGGCTTTGCCTGCGGCGTACATCTGCCGTTGACGCTGGGCATCAAGGTGGTCATCATCCCCAACCTCGACTCCAATAAGCTGGGCAGCCTGATCTGGAAGTACAAGCCCGAACACATGTTCGGCGTGCCCTCCCACTACCAGCAGCTGGCTGTTGACCCCAAGCTGCAGAACAAGGATCTCTCCTTCATCCGCAACTATGCCGCGGGCGGCGATGCCATCGCCCGGGGTGCCGAGCAGACGGTCAACGACTTCCTGGCCGCTCACAACGTGGAATTCCCCATCGCCAAGGGCTACGGCATGACCGAGGCATCCTCTGCTGCCACCGCTGCTGCTGGTCGGAACAACAAGCCCGGCAGCGTGGGCTTGCCACTGGTCAGCACGCTGGTGTCCGCCTTTGAGCCGGGCACCGACACGGAGCTGCCCATCGGTCAGCGGGGTGAGCTGTGCATCTCCGGCCCCGGCGTTATGAAGGGTTACTACAACAAGCCTGCCGAGACCGCCGCCATCCTGCGCACCCATGCAGATGGCCGGGTCTGGGTGCATACCGGTGACATCGGCTATCTGGACGAGGACGGCTTTGTCTATCTGGACAGCCGGATCAAGCGGCTCATCATCCGCCACGATGGCTTCAAGGTGTTCCCCTCCATGATCGAAAATGTGGTCAGCCAGCATCCCGCCGTGCATCAGTGCTCTGTGGTGGGCTGCGCCGACAAGGATCATGTGCAGGGCCGCCTGCCTTTTGTCTATCTGGTGCTTGACCCTGCGGTTCCCGCCGCCAAGCGCAAGCAGATCATCAAGGAGCTGCGTCAGCTCTGCATTGAGGAGCTGCCCGAATATGTCCAGCCCGTGGGGTACAAGATCATCCCCGAAATGCCCCTGACACTGGCCGCTAAATTTGATTATCGCAAGCTGGAAGAAGAGATCACTCCCCGCGATTATTAAGCAGAATAATACACATTGGAAAGGATTCGTGACGACACCATGAAAAAGAAACTGATTGGTCTGGCCCTTTCGGCCGCCATGCTGTTCTCTGTCCTGAGCGTTCCGGCCTTTGCAGCCGCCCCGGAAGAGAGCGCTGACCCCGCTCTGACCACTGAACAGACCGCCGCAGAGGAGGAGAACTGTTTCTTCACCTCCAGCAGCACCGAAGAAGAGAAGGAGCCCAACTCCATCACCTATGTTGCCCTGGGCGACAGCATCTGCGCCGGCATCGGCCTGACTACCGTTCAATATGCACATAACTTGATGGGCGTGGACGTTTCCTTCAACTTCAAGGGTTACCCCGAGGCCTGCTATGTGGGTCAGGTGGGCAAAAGCCTGAACCTCGACCGGGATCATGCCATCAACCTTGGCCTGCCCGGCGTGATGAGCAAGGATATGGTGGAGCTGGTCAAGACCGGCACCATGGCTGAGATGAACACCCTCTCCGGCTGCCAGTACAATTACCCCGAGTTTGTAGATTACATCAAAAGTGCCGATGTTATCTCCATCCAGCTGGGCTCCAATGATGCTTTTGTGCCCACCGTGGTCTCTTTTGGTGAGGCCACTAACTGGAAAAGTGAGGACCTGGCTTCCATCGTGCTCAGCGGCAACCTGCGCGACCGTGACCAGGACACTGAGGCTGCACTGAACGAGAGCCTGAAAAAGCTCAGCCTGACCCGCAGCGAGAAAGATGCCGTCTGGAACCTGTTCTTCTCCGGCATGAACAAGATCTGCGAGAACGCTTATCCCGAAAGCAGCAGCAACCTGCGCCAGATCGTGGCGACCGTCAAGGAGCTGAACCCTGATGCCCAGATCCTGATCATCGGTGCCACCAACCCTGTGCCCCTGCTGCCCAGCTGGAGCAACTACTTCAGCAAGCTGAACAACTACGAAAAGCAGCTGGCCGATGTTTACGGTGCCACCTACGTTTCCATCCCCTTTGCTCAGACTGAGCTGGATGGCCACCCCACCGTCTCCGGCCACAAGTACATCGCCGACAAGATCGTCAAGGCCATCGAGGCCCAGCAGTAAAATGAAAGAGGGACAACCCTCTCAGTCAAAGCCTGCGGCTTTGCCAGCTCCCCCGAAAGGGGGAGCTTTTTTGATGCCGTAAAGTACAGCACCAAACCTCTCCCCTCGGGA
>OKTU01000980.1_pt1 | contig 14888 bp, 18 predicted proteins | sample 1606311 | NCBI WGS metagenome assembly OKTU01 (sample SAMEA3879557, study PRJEB24766) | human gut metagenome | biome: human-associated habitat; feature: feces | place: USA | collected 1985/1987
AATACATTTTATTATTACCAGTACCTATTTTCTTGATACGTACTGTAGCTATAAATGGAAAATCTTCTTTGGAAATTTTACTAAGTGCCTCTTTTATCGGAGAAGAGTTAGTAAAGAATTTATATTCAGCTCCTTCATGCCTAATCTTGACTACGCAACGATTATCTCCATGTTGAGTTTTAACTCCAGATTCATAGTCAAGTACCTCTATCTCACAGTTGAGTATATCGGTTATTGATATTTGCTGTACAGGGAAAATATTACGTCCCGCGTCAATATCAATTCCAAAATCAGAAAACCTTTTCATTTTTGATTACAGTTTTAATTAAGTGCTTTGAATTACAATGTTTTGCCCATCCCATCCATGAACAAAGTGCTATCTTGCAGTTGCAGGATGTAGTTTTCTTTTTGTTCAGCACTGCTACTTTTCTACAGAAGTTTTTCTTGATACTTTTCCGCATTAAAATATGAGTGTGAAAGAAAACATAGCCAACAAAGTCAATTCCTCTATTATCAACTGGGAATATTTGATAATTGTCTTTTAAATTTAAATGAAGCTTATTATGCAGATATGATTTTATATCTCCAAGCAGAGAGTGAAGCTCTTCTTTGTTTGATGAAAGTATTACCATATCATCAGCATATCTATAATAATACTTTATGTTTTTATCTTCTTTAACCCAGTGATCAAAGTAAGATAGATATAGATTAGCAAAGAACTAAGATAAGTAATTACCAATAGGCACTCCATCTGATGAATCTATTATTTCATCTAACAACTATAACAGTTCTCTATCTGATACCTTTATTCTAATTATCTGTTTTAATATATCATGATCTACTGAAGGATAAAACTTTCTAACATCTATTTTAAGACAGTATTTAGTATTATCTCTATCTTTTAGATCATGCTATATCTATTTAAGAACTTTGTGAATTCCTCTTTTCTTGATACAACTATAAGTCTAAGGTATCATCTAATTAATCCACAAAGGTTCCATTATGTTCATAATAGCGCGATGTACTATACAATCTGGAAAGTAAGGTAGTTTGAATATTATTCTTTCTTTGGGTTCATATAATTTAAAAGTAAAATACTCAGAAGTTTTATAAGTATGATTAACTAACATATCGTGTATCTACTTACAAAATCTTTCTATATCTGCATCTACTTTCTTTACATCGTCTCTATGAGTTTTATTCTTTCTAGCATTATGATGAGCTAGCTTTATATTATCTAAATCTGTTATCTTCTAATATAAATTCTTAAATTTCTTCATAGTCTGAAATTACAAAGAGCTTTCGATATTTCACTACTAACCCTTAATAAATTATTTATATTTTTTACCAAGTGGTAAGGTCCTTCTCAGTAGTTGGCTATTATATGATAAACTGAAAATATTATGATACGCAATTTCATTGAACTGATATTAGCATTGGAATTACTAACCTCATTATTGGAATTAAGATTGAATAGACCTGCTTTGCTGCTATGGTCAGAGTAACTACTTTTGAACTTAAAACTAATAATGCATACTCGTTCTAATTCTAGAGAAGCAACCTGTGGGTATTACTTAACTATACCGTATTGCATAATTAAGTCATTACTCCGCCCACGGGAGATATGTTAATCGAGAACCGATATAAGCATGGGAACTACCAACACTACTAGCGGAAGAAAGATAGAAAAGACCCGCTTTACCGCCATCGCCAGAGTAACCACCGATTAACAAACAGTGTTCTGAAGTATCAGTATTATCCCAATTATAGTCACACCAGTATGTAGATTCTGAACCATTGTTGCAAGATAAAGCGAAAAAGTCACACGTAGACGTAGTTACTATTTTTGTTTTGTATCCAGTAACTACAGCATTTGCTGCTATATTTTTATAGTACGAATTATCATTCGAGATAGAATCACCGAAATGATCTGGAGAATCGCACTTATACCAAAATCTAGCGCTGTAACCAGAAATATATACACTAATAACATCGTCAGTGTGTTTCCACACATGCCCAAATGGATTCTCTATTCCTCTATATCTATTACACTTTCTTGTAGTAGTTGTAGTATTAGAGCCAGATGAATCTGTCTATTGTATAGTTACTGTAACTTCACCAGAACCACTACCTAAACTATCAGAACTTCCAGTAGGAATAAACGACCAAGTTTGATTTCCGTTAATAGTAGCTGTTCCCGTAATACAACCAGAACCTAATCCACCTTGTCTAAATCCTTCAACTGTTAATGCGGTATTAACTGCTTTTTGGCTATTTCTAGTAGCATATTCTATTAAGAATAAATGACATATGGCTCTATGTTCATTATATGTATATATATTCCACGAATTTCCTAAACCATTAGCTCTCGCTTTTGGTCTTACAGCAGATCTTGTGAAATTAACACTAGGTATTTTATTTTTAGAAGATCTATAATAATTTCCATCAATATAACCTTCATATGCAGACACATAAGCTTCTTTATGGTGATGCCATCCTGGTTTGGCATGTGGACATATTTTTAAATTATGTGTTTCAGTAGATTCTATATAATCATCTATCCACCAAAATTCAGGTATTTTAATCATTACATTTATGTTCTTATCTTCTAGCAAAGTATTTACATCTCTCCATCCTCCAGCAGAATAATTTTCACATTTAGTCCAACTATCGTTTAGCTTTAACATTCTATATAAAGGATTTCCCTCTTTAAAATAAAGATATCCTTTCATCATACTCTATATAGGCAATGATCTATGCATATCCATATTACCAATACGGGTACAATCTGGATTAGATGATGTCTCTGACCAAGATACACCGTACCAGTCTTCTGGTTGAGTTCCTTCTATAGGAATAGTATCTATATTAGGAAGTGTCGATGTTAGTTCTATATTATAGTTTACAGTAAAGTGATTAATATTCCTTTCTATTCTTTTATACGTAGCTACATTTTCCCAAATATACCCAACGTACCATATTTGTAAATTATCTCCATTAACATAAGCTCTGAGTCTACCTTTATTAATAAAATCAGAACTGCATCTAACTTTATAATTAACAACTGTTGGAGAAAACGAACCAAATATTTCAATATCTCCATACAAAGTTGTGTTACTATAATCAATAGCAGAAACAGCTCTAACTGTAATACCATATTTAATGTATATACTATCTGTAGTAGCAGTATTTCTAGTCAATTCTATTATTTTAAAATATGTATCTTTATCTGAACTAGTTTGTAACGACTTGTTAGATTTATTCTAAGAAAAATGCTCACTGTGGTATCCATCTACCATATCTGCATTCAGATTAGTACATAGAGTAGTAGAAGATACTTGTATAGGTGCAGTGCCATCTGTTGTGTAAGATATTAATCTGCCAGCATGAACCCCTTTCCAATATCCGTCTTTATTGCCAAGATTAATAGAATTAGTTTTAACTTCTACTGGACCAAAATAATCAGCAAGTAAACATACTATTTTTTCAGTACCAGCTCCAAATATCAAATTACCTCCAGCATTATATATTCCTGTTAAAGTATTATTGAATATTACATCTTTATAAAAAGTCTTCTATCCTGTAATAGTTTGCGCGGTATCAAGTGTGACATACTTAGTAGTAGGATCTACACCTAATGCACTAGTTACATTAGCCTTAGTTATACTAATAGTACCACCATTTGCTAATGTTATATTACTACCTATCTTAACACCACCTAATGCACTAGCTGTAGCAGCAGGTAATACATACTTATTAGCTTCAGCTTCAATAGCAGCTAGTTTATTCTTTTCAGGAGTAGTATAATCATTAGTACTAAGACCTTTACCTTCAACTTTATCTACTTTTTGAGTCTACAGTTGAGTAATATTACTATTCAATGTCTCTTCTACACCAGTAGCTCTTTCTACTTCATTTGCTATAGCTGTAGCATTAGCTGATTCAGCACCTTTAGCTCTAGTTACTTCACTAGCTAAATCACTAGTTAGTTTCTATTCTGCTTTCTCTGCTCTAGTCTATTCAGCTGTTACAGTTGTATCTGTATATGACTTAGCCTGTTTAATAGCATTAGCTATAGAACCAGTAGTAGATTCATTACCATTAATAATAGTAAGTTTATCTTCATTTACTTTTACTCTATTAGTAAGTGAAGATATGTTGTTATTAATAGTAGTATCAGCTTGAGTTCTATCAAGTATCTCTTGAGCTAAATCATCAGCTACTTCTTGAATACTACCTTCAATAGCAGTATTATCAAATGAACCTGATAAAGCATCCCAACCATCTTCAGTCCATACTACATTAGTACCAGCATCATAATGTTTACCATCTAAGTTAAATGCATTAGTAATATTATATACATCACCGACTACATTGTTGTCTTTAGGTAGAGTTTCAAATGTACTAGATCCTTTTACTTTATAAGCACCAGATAATTTAGCATCTACTTGTGCCTTAGTATAAGTATCAGACTTGTCTGCTTTTAATGCTAATGCTGCATTAGTTGCAGCAGTATGATTGGTAATCTTATTGTCTAACTCTTCTTCTTTAGCCTTAGCTCTATTAGTTTCTACTAAGATAGCTGCATTTCTATCACTAACTTCTGTAGCAATAGCTTCTTTTCTATCCTGTACTTCCTTGTTTATAGCATTAGTATGTTGAGTATCTACTTGAGTAGATCTATTAATTTCATTCTGTAAATTAGTACCAATAGTCTATTCAGCAGATTGAGCTCTATTCTTCTCAGTAGCTATATCATTGCCTAATTTAGTTTCAGCAGCACGAGCAGTAGCAGCTTCTTTATCTATATTACTTTGTAAAGTAGCTAGAGACTATTCTAATGAATCTGAATCAATAGCAATACTAATTACATTATCTTCACTAATACTAACATCTTTACCTGGTTTTAACTTATTAATCAAGTCATTATAATCACCAGATGTAGCTACTGGTTTAAAATCTGGTTTATTAGTAATATTATCCCATTGTACAGCTAGATCACCAGATGCACTAATAACATTAGTTTCTTGATCAATTTCAATGTTTAAACCTGCAATGAGTTTCTTCTAATACTTTGCACGTATATCAGCAAAGGTATCAATCATCTCAGTATGAAGTTCCTATAACTGATGCTGCTTAACAAAGTCTAAGAAATCTTTAGATGTAATGATACCAGCAGAACTTGTAGAGGCTACTGGTATTGAAACAGTTTTATTACTTCCATCATACTTAAACATTACCATTGTAATATTGTTAGGATTAGAAGTATTAAATTGTATATCCTTTATTACATCTTTTACTTCTTCATCATCTACTTTACTATCTACATCACTAACATTTGCTTTATCATTAAGCAATTTGTTTACCTATGTTTTAGTATAGTAGTTGCTAAGATCAGGTATACCACCAGAGGCAGCCAGCCTTACCCATTCGGTTCCATTGAAATATTTAATGCTACCACCATAAGGATTATCAGATAGGTCAACCCAATAGTCTATTTCTTCCGGATTAGGTTGAACAGATGTTGCAAAAAATATTATTCTATTTTGTACCATATGTATACTTATTTATTAAGCTGCTGGTGCTTCTAATGTAGCAACTCTTGCAGTTAAAGCGTCAATTAAATCTTTTAAAGCTTTGCCTTGAGCAGCAGCTAAAGCTTCTGTAGTACTAGTACTTGTTAAAGTGTTATTTATGGTCACTTTAGTATCTGCTGTAGGAGGTGTGTATCCTAATGCACTAGTCACGTTAGCCTTATTAAGACTAATTGTACCATTACTATAAGAAATATTTGCTCCTACCTTTACTCCACCAATAATTTCAGCTGTAGCTGTTGGTAAAACATATTTATTAGCTTGTGCAGCAATACCATCTAGTTTAGTTTTATATGCATCCGTAAAGTCATTACTAGACAATTCTTTACCTTCAACTTTATCTACTTTACCTAATTCAAGTGCCTTAATTCTAGCACTCTGATCATTATCTGTATCATCATTTAAAGGTAACCATTTACTACTACCAGCATAATATTTGATTACATTACCTTTTGGATCTGCTGCTAAGTCAACCCAGTAATCAAACTCTTTAGGATTTGGAGCTATATAGCTTCTTGTTATTCTTGTCATATACGTATATTTTAATTATTAATTCTAATGTATTACAAATTGTAATAACTTATGAGTTCCAGTAGGATCACTTATATTTAAAGATACTCTAGCCTATCTAGTAGCATTAGTATCATTAGGATCTAATGTAATATCTATTCTGTCCTACTTTACATCTATGTGCACATAATCTGATGAACTAAATCCTTTTATAATATACAGAGTACGACTAATATCAATAGATACAGTTTCACCAGACTTAATAAATCTATGTGGAGTAAGATTCCAAGCATTAACTACTTCAGGAATAATTGTTCTTGCTTTATTATCCACATATAATATATTATATAAAATAGTTTCTTTTTCCATAACGCATTTTAAGGCGTTTTAAGCCACTTTCTTTATTAAATGAACAACTCATCCATTAAACTCTAAAAGCTTCTTAGAAGAGTCTTTTGGCTGGTATACGTCGATGTGTGACCATCCATCAGTGTTAGCTTCTAATCTAATAGGATATTCAAATAATTCAGCATTCTATCTTACTATATTATTCACTGTATTACTATCTAAATCCTTTATATTAAAGTCTATCGCTTTACCAAGTGCGTGAGCTGATAAGTAAACATTATTTTTACTCTTTACTAACTAACACATATTACAACGTAATCCTCTCTATGAGAACTATCCACCAGCTTTCCAAGTATTAATAGTAATAGGTTTATTGAATATCTTAGTACGTAGTATATACAAAGTACTAAGTAATTCAGTACTTATAAACTACCAAGAAGTTTCACCAAATTTAGAGTAGCAATGAGGACACACTAATTCCTATATTTTAAAATAAGGTTTTAATTTATCTATTAATTCATTTCTGTCCATACTTCGCTATTTAAAATTTCACTTAACTCATTACTGTCGTAAAGGTAGGAAGAAATTTCTTCCTCTCCCAATACAGGTGCGACAAAATCTTCGTGCAACAGGATCATTGTTCCGTCAACACTTCTTCTTGCGTGGATGGGCGGAACAATCCCATGTTCCATACACCATTCTATTGTTACTATAACGTATCTCATTTTGTTATCAAATTTTCAAGTACATAATCAATCAAATCCTGCTCGGTGAATCCGTCATTCTGTTTGGTGGGAACGGAATCGAAACCGATGGAGTTGTAGAAAGCCATGTTCATATAAGATGAACCATAGCTATTAAAAAATATTATGCTGTTATTACCACCATCAGTAGGATTTACGATTGTTACTGTTTGCTTTTTATTTAGCAGATTATTTGGAATCTCAGCTTCGTTTAATATACCATCCAAATAAGTTACACCACCTGTATTTCTAAAATTGTAGGCTGTAATGCCAGGTTGTCCATATATAGAAAAGTTGTCTTGAACATACCAAGTCTTATATAACCCTAATGGATTTGCTGTCATAAACAACACCTTAACGCCATGCTGTAAGTTCTGTATTTGCCCATAATCATCTACCCCATCAGTTACTAGGGCGTTGGGATATTTAGGCAGGAACTCTATTGTTACGTCCATATCTCCTATATCCCCTGTAACTCCTATGGCGTTATACAATGAAGTGGTTCCTTCGGGATAAGTCAATGTAACTTCATGTTCCCCGTTGTCAAAAGTATAAAATCCGCCATTTCTGTTTACCAAACTAACTTGTCTGCCATCAGAAAGACCTGTAACCTTAAACTTATGCGTTGTGTTAGAGTTTGCCGGAACTATGTTTACCATGTTATCTGTGGTGGATAGTTTTTTAGTAATATGAATAATTCTGTTATCCGTAACAGTAACATTTGCTCTATCGAGTAGAATATTAGTGCTAGCAATATCATACCCTCCCACACCGCTCATTGCAGCAAACAGAAAATTGTTCAATTTAAGCGGTCTGTTGTTTCCGCTATGGTCTTGCAGGTATGGATTGGCTTTTAGTATCTCGTTTGTGGGAACGGATTGTTTTGTAGGTATTTCTTCTACCACAATATTACAATCCACATCATTTACATTGTCACCTGCCAAATAAAATCCAGGATAAGATGAGTTTGTTGTACTACTATTCTTGTATTCAGGTATGTCATATTCTCCATCAGAAGTTATCTGAATACTATCATACCCTAATCGTCCTTTCATAGTAAATCCCTCGGGCAATCCTGTTACACGTATTTTATAAGATTCTACATATTGTAACGGTTTTACAATTATTTGCCAAAATGCAATATTATTGTTATTTGTAGGTGTATGGGTTATTATACACTTATTTATAGCATTATCATAAGTTAATTTTCCACCACCATCAACAAAAGGATTTGCATAAGTAACTCTGGGAACATAAACATCCACAGGCTTTGACATATCATACCAAAACACCATGTGTTCTTTCACCCAATCAGCTATATTAGGTTTATGATTGACGGTTCTATCAATTTCTCTTTCATCTACGATTACTCCTCTATCATCAACATCATATTCTAATACTTTATTGCCTAATATATGGTGCATTGTTATTATTTTCATTTCTTTCTCTATTTCTATACATATTATCTACTAATAAATCAGCTATAACATTTATACCTAACTATTTACTATCGCTGATTAATTGTTCCTACATTACTACTAGGAGCATCTAATAGATGCCCTCTAGTAGTTCTCTATCACTCAGCTGTTTGATCTGATTGTGTAATTGATTGTTCATTCTTAATACTGTTTAAAGCATCTATAAAGAAAGGAGTGCCATATTGATTAGCATATTTAGCTATTAACTCTATTTCTAGATCATTATAATCTTCCTCACCTGTAGAATTATATATTTTTAATGCTAAAGCGTGACCATCTATACCTTGTGCAGTCTTGTATAAACCGTTAGCTAACTCTTTAGATATATCTAATATAATAGGTGTTGTTTTATCTAAAGTATCGTACACTTTAAATTTCTTAAAATCAATATTCATAATAAATACTATTTAAAATTATTGTCCTGCATAATCTGTTTCTACCCATCTAAAACTTGGATAATTAGTAACTAAGAATCCCATAGAGTTACCTGGATGTAAATATACAGATTGATTTACAGTATTATTTGGTCTAAAGTAACCAGATATAGTAACACCAGAAGTATCTGGGTGAATCATAATTCTAACATGTATTGCAAAGTATGTAGGTAAGCTGTTGTACCCAAACATACTAGCTACTGCATTAGCATTTGGAAGGTTAACGGTATATTCTCTATTGGCTCTAATCATTATTATATTACCTTTACTCATATCTAATTTATAAGTACTACCAGTAATATTTACTACATTTATAGTATCACCATATACAGCAGCTGCTCTAACAGCAGCATTTGGTGAATATAATGCATAATTTTTAGTACCATTTGCAACATCTACATATAAACCATAATTAGCTGAATCGAAACCATAAGCCGTAGAAGCATTGTAATTATGATTTACAAATCTACCTGTGGCTGTAAAAGCACCACCAACTGTAGCAGGAACAGTATCGCTACCTATCATAACATATGATGTACTATTACCAACTCTAATGAAATCTGGATTTATACTGAGACCACCACCAGAACCACTTGCTGTTGCACTACTACCAATATGATTTCCACTTATTTCAAATCCAGCAATCTGACCACTATTTATTTTTACAGAACTAAAATTACCACCAGATGCATTTACAGTACCATTAAATGTACCAGAAGTAGCTGTTATGCTACCGGTAATATTAACGTCTGTACAAACAAATCTGCCAGTGTTACTATTCATTGACAGTTTACCATTATTAGAAGTAAATACACTTCCACTAAAGTTAAAGTCACCTAACTTAGCATTGTTAGCTAGTAAGTTATTTACTGTTAGTATTTCTTGCTTAGAAGATATATTCCAATAACTGCTAGTCATACTGGGTGTCTAACTAGTATTATTCTGTTTAGCTAAGTACACATTACCTTGATATACTACATAGTCTATAATAGTTAAATTATTGTAGTTCTAATACTGAGTGTAGTCATTCTAATACTTAGCTATTACCTTCTTAGTAGAATTAGTACTAGTGGATTGAGAATAACTATTAACATAATTAACAGTAAAATATCTAAATAAATAAGGTTTATCTTTATTTAATGCTGGCTTATTAGTAGACCAACCCTCACTAGGAACAGATGTATTAGTTGAATTTGCAAAGTATTGTGTAACAGATGTTACTCTAGAATTAGAATATGTTAATAATACTTCAGGTATTGTTTTAGTAATAGTACCATCTGAATATGTTATCTTACTATAAGAGTGTAATTTACCTTGAGCGTATGTGTTTGTAGGTACATTAGTAGACCAGTTAGTAGTACCATAAGATACACTTTGATCTGCTGAATATAAGTAATAATTAGTTACACTAGATACATCTTGACCTTTTATTGCATTTGATGCTTTATCATGATAGTATTGTACTCCAGATCTCCATTGACCTCTATCTCTCATGATAGTATAAGTTTCATCTATATCAGATACATCTCCATCAAATACTACTGGAACTTCAGCTGACCATACTTTATATTGACTAGTAGGACTTAACGAACTGTAATCTCCACTATCTGTAGTAAATCCAAACCAGAACTTTGTAGTAGATAGTGATGAATTCCATGTAGAAGTAAACGTAGTTCCAGATGTACTGTTGATCTATTGCCATGAACCAGAACTGTTTAAATAATAGCTTTTCCAATATCCTGATACAGAACTAGTAGCACTATCATCAACTCTAACTTTTATGGCACTTAATTTTACATTTGTAGTTTGTAGGAATCCCTTTGAAGATCTAATGGCAGAAGGACAACCATTAACAGTTATACTATAACCATTAGATCCTGGCTTACCTGGTTCTCCAGGTTCACCTGGTTTACCATCTTGACCTGGTCTACCTGGCTCACCATCCTTAGACCATTTAGCCCACAGTGCTCCAGTTTTCCAAGCTTGCCATTTACTATTCTCTTTCTTTCTAGTCCAAACATATTCATAAGGTATAGATTCAGTAGGTCCAACTGGATTATCATCCCATCCACTAGGTACATAATCATCAGCTTGGTATTCACTAGAATCTACATTTGCAGGTGGGTAATTAGAACCACCAGGACCTAAACTATCTCCACCAACATAGTTAGAGAATCTCTTATAGATGTATTCGTAACCATCACCATCTTTACCTCTTTCAGCATATCTAGACCATATACCAGGGGTAGACCAGTTACCCCATACTTGTGTAGCCTTATCTAAGTATCTCTGAGATACCCATTCATATACTAAAGATGCAGTTACACCCTGAGGATGATTAGACCAACCACTAGGTATATGACCAGCTTGATTTACACTAGCAGGAGTACTAGGAGTTTTACCATCAGCATTTCTAGTATAAATAAATTCGATACTATTACCATCTTTACCATCTTCACCGTCAGCACCAGTAAGACGTATAAGGTTAGACCATGCTGTTAAAGTACCATCTGGATTAGCAAATCGTTGAATCTACCAAACATATTGTCCTTCTGGTGGAACTATCTCACTATCAGTAGTCCAACCTGAAGCAGCTGTATCTGTTGGAATAGCAGGTTTAGTAGCAGACACTTTCCATCTATATTGATAATGACCACCTGATAAACCTTGTTCACCCCAATTAGACCACAATGCTGGTGTACTAAAGTTAGACCATACTCCATCTGTACGTACACGTTTACAAGTCCATTCTGCTTTATAGTCTTCATTTACTCCCTTTGGATCATCAGACCAGTTATAGTCTTTAGAACCACCGTTAGATATAGTAGGAATATAGTCATTCTATTGAATAGATGAAGGGGTTTGTGGTACTCTATCAACGTCAGCAGTACGAGTAAATATATATTCATACCCATCACCATCCATACCTTTTTCACCCCACTTAGACCACAAAACTGGTTGTGTAAATTCTCCCCATACACCTTCTCCAATTTTAGCAGACTTCTTTTCACGTTGTGATACCCACTCATACATTTTCTCTTTAGATACTCCTTGAGGACTATCTGACCAACCGAATGGTATGTAATCGTCTTGCTAAGATGTATCCGGTTTATCAGGAGCTTCGTTAACACTAGTTACTTGATAAATAAATTCAAGTTTAGTACCATCAGAACCGTCTTCACCTGTTTCCCCAGTAAGTCTAATAGGATCTGTCCAACCTGATAATGATTTATCTGGATATACAGTAGCTTGAATCATCCAAGTGAATACTTCTTTACTTTCTCTCTTAGGCGGATACATGTACCAAGTATAGTTATCGTCTACAGGAGGTATCTATGTACTAGTAGGTTTAGGTGGTTGTACACTAGAATTAGTATAACAGAATACTGTGTATTGACCATCAGCACCTTCTACTGAAGCACCACGGAATCTATTAGGATCGCCCCATTCTCCTTCATCTACTTTACGAGAACTCTTAGTAGACATCCAAATTGCTGAAGCTGTATAGTTTCTATGCCATCCATAAGAAGTACCATCACCAACAGGTCTATCTGGTGTAGCATCATTATCATTATAAGTTACCCACAATCCGTTAGCTTCAAGTTGGTAACTCATATTGTATCTTCTATTTACTGATATAGCTCCTTCACAGTTAATAACTAAATCAATTCGCATATCATTGATATTAGTTATCTTAGTTACTTTGAATACACCATCTTGCATAGTACATTCTACACCTGTTGGAGTATACTCTACAAAGTAACTACCTTCATTATATACTGTACTATATGTTAATTCTGTTTTACCTTTCCAAGCTTGTACAGCAAAAGTAAGAGATTTGGTTTGGTTATAATCTTCAATGATATTAAATTCATTATCTACAATTACTGTACCAAACTCACTACTAAGTGAAACAGCGTAAGCGTCTTGTCCATGTAATTGATCTAACTATTCTGGTGTAAACTCGATGATAGAACCAGTCATATAGACATTAGTTAAGTATGCGCCATCGCCTTGTAATTGACCATTATTAGGAGCTCCTGGTATAGTAAGACCGTTTAAGTTACCAAACTGTGAAGCTATGTTAGTATAGTTAAGAGCCCAAGTATTTACACCTTTTAAATATCGTTTATATGTACGAGTAGCATAAGCACTAGATCTTCTAGTTTCATCAGTAAAGTTACCATAAACGGCAAACTTCATTGCCTTACAAGGATGCTATGTAGTACCTTGCTTTAATGAATATCTAAATTGTTTACCTCTAGCATCTAGTACTTCTATAGGAGTAAAGTAAGCTGTAGAGAATCCTTGTACTTTATCAAAACCACAATCGTCAGTACCAGTTTCAGTATTATTAACTCCATCAAAATTATGGAATATACCTCTACATATATCATTTACATGTATACCACTATATTCACCTTCTTCTAGTTTCAATGTAACTATTTGGTTAACTAAGTCTACATCTTCAATAGTACCAAATGCTATTGAATTCCATAGTTCACCACTTACTACATCTATCTTATTAAATCTCAATTCTGGTACTTCTAAGAACTCTCTAAGAATAAGACTAGTCATTTCACCTCTACCGTCTTTATCTATTTGAGCACCAGTACCACCAATCATACCAGTAATAAAAGTACCCATCTAAACTCCTTGATTTAGATAAGTCATTTTATTACTTCTCAAACCACCGTTGAAAGTAATTATACCTGAAGATACATCATCATATAGTTTACTTATAAATAGTTTACTACCTTCAGATTTAATCAAAGCTTTTACTACAGAAGTATCTACTACACCTCCACCTTCACCACCGCCAATACCTAATGCTGATGGTTGAATATTGTGCCATGTACCATCACTAGCATACTACAGTAAATCTCCTTCTGTAATATAAGTAATAGTAACATCTTTAAGAGTAGCTAAATGATTAATTCTTTCAACTAATGTATCAAGCTCACCAACACTAGTATCTAGAGTTTTTATATTGCCCTATAATGTTCTTACTAGTCCAGTGAGTTCGTTTAATTCATCTTTAGTTGCATACTATGCCATATCTTAATTGTTTTATTGTTATACAGTAGCTCCTGTAGCATCTATCCAAACATTTTCAGTATCTGAATTTTTCCAAATAGGTTTGTTCAACGATGTATCAAAATAATAAAAACCCATTTTAACATTAGCTGGTCTCTAATACTAAGTACCTGTTTTTTCAGCATATGCTGGATTACCGTTACTATCATACCAAGTTTCTTTATAAACCCAAGTAGGCTTTATATTATCAGTGTCAAATACACTAGTTCCATCAAAGGTATAATGGTTTAATGCTTCACTTTGTTTTTTCTACTAACTTGTTTTTACAATTTGTAATCTATTGAATTCACCTAATGTATTCTTAATGATTGGAGCATTCTGCGTAGCTTTTATATCTCCACATTGCATATAATTTAAAGTAGGATCACTAGATTTATTTTCAAATATACTATGATTATTACCCTTAGAAACAATCAAATTAGGATTATTAGTATATACTGCTGGTAGATATAACTACGGATTAATTAGCGTATTACCTGTAATCAATGTAGTGCCATTACTAATAGTGCTGCTTATATTAAATATTGGCGCTAGAGTACCAGCATCTTTTCTATTTTTAACTACATAATTATCTGATGGATCAAATATCATTTGTCTATTAAAAGTATTACCTATAATAACATTACTATAGCTATTTTAGGTTCCGCAGTCCATTCAGATGCGGATGAAAAAAGGAGATTTTGC
>OKTU01000983.1_pt1 | contig 14835 bp, 6 predicted proteins | sample 1606311 | NCBI WGS metagenome assembly OKTU01 (sample SAMEA3879557, study PRJEB24766) | human gut metagenome | biome: human-associated habitat; feature: feces | place: USA | collected 1985/1987
CCAGCCGCATCTGCCCCCCAGCTTCTTGCCATCCGGATTTCCGCCGGTGTCTCATAATTTGGTCCGGTAAACTGCACATAAACCCCTTCCTGAATCGGAATCTCCAGCTTCTTAGCACAAAAGATTGCTATTTCACGCATCCTTTCGCTGTATACTTCACTCATATCCGGAAAACGCGGTCCTAATTCTTCTATATTCTCTCCAATTAACGGACTTGGAACTGCTGTTGTGATATGATCTTTTAAAAGCATAAAATCACCTGGGCGGTAATCAAAGTTAATGCCCCCCGCTGCATTCGTGAGAATCAGCTTCTTTGCTCCTAAAAGTCCCATCAGACGAATGGGCAGAACCACATCACTCATCGAATACCCTTCATAGTAATGCACTCTTCCCTGCATGATGACAACCGGAACGCTTCCAATATAGCCAAATACAAATCTTCCCTTGTGTCCGGCTACTGTAGATACCGGAAATCCCTCAAGGTCTTTGTAATCCACAGTTTCTTTCACTTCAATGTGTTCTGCATAATCTCCAAGTCCCGATCCAAGCACCAGTGCTACTTCCGGTTTAAAATCTGTTTTTTTCTTCAGACTTTCCAGACACGAAAATAATTTTTCCCTTACCTGATTCATAAATTATCCTCCAATCATACATTACTGTGAACTACTCGGCTACAAGTAACCGAGCTTCTTACTTAAAAACTGCGGATATCATCCTCCCCATCCGCTTCCTGAATGGAACGGATTTCTACCGGATAGCTCACAGAATCATTGACCTGTACTAAAACAGTCTCCCCGGCTTTATGTCCAAGGATTGCTTTTCCAAGCGGAGATTCTATGCTGATTCGGTTATCCAGAGAATTTCCACGAATCGATGTTACCAATTTATAAGTCTCTGTCTCATCATCCTCCGGGAAATAGATTTCTACCAAATCATTTAATCCTGCTTCGTCTTTTTTTGTTGTATCTGTTACAATCTTTGCAGTTTTTAACATTCTTTCCAAATATCGAATGCGGCTCTCATTTTTATTCTTATCTTTTTTTGCCGCATAATACTCAAAGTTTTCGCTTAAATCCCCTTGTGCTCTTGCTTCTTTTACTGCCTCAATTGCATTTTTACGCACGACTAATTTTCGGTAGTCAATTTCTTCCTGTATTTTTTTTACATCACTTTCCGTCAATTGTTCCTGCATAATCTTCACCTCTTCTATGATATCTTAGAATCCACCTGTGCCAGAAATCCTCTGCGTGCCAGTTCTGCTTCAATATCATCTAATGTGCTTTCACTGTCCGCTAAGATTGTATGATAATGATATCCCGAAGTAATATTTTTAAGCGGGCTTGACTGACCGCTTTCAATTTTTGCCACAAAATCGCCAATCTTCTTTCTTGAATCAAGTCCAAGTTCTGCAGACAGACAACCATAAATCTTATGATTGATAAATACATCCGCTACTTTTCCGCCACAATCTACAATCAGATTCAGTTCCTCCTGAATTTCTTTATCCGTATGGCAGACATAAATGACACGTGACGCAAACACCGGTGTCTGCAGCACATATCCTCTATGTGTTGAAAGAATATCCTGATTTTGTGCACGCAAAAGTGCAACATCCTGTACAATTACCTGACGGCTGACGTCAAATTGTTTTGCCAGTTCCGTGCCGGAAACGGGCTTGGGACTCTGCCCGATAAATTTTAAGATTTCTTTTCTTCTTTCTTCACCGTTCATCCTTCACCTCTTCCTTCCTGTTACGTCTTGCAACAGAACTCTATTGATTTACAGGATGAAGATTTTTCATGGAAATGTCAAGTATCGGTGCAGAATGTGTTAATGCTCCGCTTGAAATATAATCCACTCCGACAGAAACCAGTCTTGCCACATTTTCTTTTGTGACATTACCAGAACACTCTGTCTGTGCTCGTCCGTCGATGATTTTGATTGCCTCTCTCATTTCATCCGGTGTCATATTATCTAACATGATAATGTCTGCACCTGCTTCCACTGCTTCTTTTACCATTTCAAGATTTTCTACTTCGATTTCAATTTTACGGACAAACGGAGCATATTCTTTCGCCATCTCAATTGCTTTTGCAACACTTCCGGCTGCTCCGATATGGTTATCTTTTAATAATATACCATCGGATAAGTTATATCTGTGATTACATCCCCCGCCTACTTTGACCGCATATTTTTCAAATACACGCATATTTGGTGTCGTCTTTCTGGTATCAAGCAGTCTGGTCTTACTACCTTCTAACAAATCGACAATGCTTCTTGTATAAGTTGCGATTCCACTCATACGCTGTAAGTAATTTAACGCAACTCTCTCTCCGGAAAGCAGAATGCGAATATCTCCACGAACCACACCCATCAGCTGTTTATTTTTTACGACATCACCGTCTTTTACATAAAATTCAACTTCAGTTTTTTCATCTAATAATTCAAATACTCTTTTATAAACTTCAAGACCTGCAATGACACCGTCCTGTTTACAGATTAACTGAACTTCTCCAGGGCAGGCTTCTCTCATCACTGCATTTGTTGTAATGTCCTCACTTGTGATATCTTCTTTTAATGCCTCCATAATCAAATGGTCTGCATTTAATTTCATTGTAATCTGGTTCATACTGCTTCTTCCCTTACCCTTTCAATTTCTTTTCTTACGCTTTCTGCATATAATTTCTGAAGTTCTTCTTTTCCTAAGAAGTTCGTTGCGTCTGCTTTTTTAAGCAGTGCATTTTGTACATTTTCTTCTTCGGCAGTTTCTTTTGTTTCTAAAATCTTTGTAATCTGTCCTGCGGCACGTTTTGCAAATACCAGACTTTCTAATAAAGAGTTACTTGCCAGACGATTTGCTCCGTGAACTCCATTACAGCTTGTCTCACCGGATGCATACAGACATTTCATGGTTGTGCGGCTGTATTTATCTACTTTTACTCCACCCATGAAATAATGCTGTGCCGGAACAACCGGAATACATTCTTTTGTCACATCAAAGCCTTCTTCCAGACATTTCTGATAAATATTCGGAAAATGTGTTTTAATCTGTGCTTCTCCGAGTGGACGCATATCAAGCCTTACATAAGGTTTATGGTCAATCTCCATCTGTTTTCTTATCTCAGCTGTCATCAAGTCCCTTGGCAGAACTTCATTTGCAAAACGTTCCATTTTTGCATTGTATAATTTTGCTCCCTCTCCACGCACGGATTCAGAAATTAAAAATCTTCTTCCTGGTTTTGGAGAATACAAAGTCGTCGGATGAATCTGAACATAATCCGGATGCTCCAGTTCAATTCCATGTTTTAAGGCAATTGCCAATGCATCTCCGGTTAAATGTGGGAAATTCGTAGAATGTTCATATAATCCTCCGATTCCACCACAAGCCCATACAACCGCTCTTGCAGTCACTGCAAACAATGTTTTGTCCGCGCTTCTTGCCACGATTCCATAGCACTGGTTTTTCTCTTCCAGTATATCAATCATTGTGGTCTGTGTCAAAAGTTCTACATTAGAAAATTTCTGTACACAGGCAAGCAGCTTACTTGTAATTTCTTTTCCTGTCACATCCTGATGATATAAAATTCTTGATTTAGAATGTGCGCCTTCTCTTGTATAAGCCAGCTCTCCGTTTTCTTTTTTATGGAATTCTACTCCGCAGTCGATCAGTTCGTTAATCACTTCTCTTGAAGAACGAATCATAATATCCACGGATTCTCTGCGGTTTTCATAATGACCGGCTTTCAACGTATCTTCCATAAAAGAATCATAATCCTCTTCATTTCGTTCCACACAGATTCCGCCCTGTGCTAAAAAAGAATCACTGTTTTCAAGTTCATCTTTCGTAATCATAAGAATTTTTTTGTCTTTTGGTAAATGTAAAGCGGCAAATAATCCTGCCACGCCCGTTCCTACAATTACCACATCTGCTTTTACGTGTTTCATTTATTTCCTTCTCCTATCCCTTCACATTAAAATTGCTCAGTTTTTGAAATTATACATCTTTTCTTTACATCTGACAAGACAGATGTAAACTTGTACTAAAACAAGTACAAAAAAAGAGAAGCCGTCTTGTTTTTTTACTGACGAATTCTCTTTTCTTACTTTTCTCTTGAACTTTTTTTATTTCCGAAGTTTTTTCTTTCCCAACCGCACTTCTTCCATCAAATCTGCCATTTCTTCATCTAAATGATCAAACAGATAATTCTTCTCTTTTGGTGCTTCTTTTTTTACTTTCTTTGAAATCTCTGCTTCCACCGCTTCTACTTCTTCTAAAAGATTTGCTGCAGACAGCCGATTTCCGCCCTGACCTAAGATAATGACCTGTTCTAATGCATCCGAAGTGGCAACTGTAACCTGATACTTTCTGCCGATTTCATGTACCGTTTTTTCAATATACTGGTCGGCGGTCTCTGCCTCTTTAGTATAGACCACATAAATATTGTGGTATTTCATTACACTTCCTGGATTTCCCTTGACTTTATAGGCATCAAAGACCAGAATCAAAGTCATTTTTTTATATCCCTGGTAATTACTTAAACGGTCCATCAGCTTATTTCTTGCACTTTCAATATTAATTTTGGAAAGTTCATTTAGATCTTCCCATGCAAAAATAATATTATAACCGTCCACAAGCAGATATTCTTTTAGAGGTTCCCGCTTCTTCTCTTTTCTGGTGTTTTCTGTCTCACTGCTTCTGACACTTGAATTTCTGTTCGGATTTCTTTTTGAAACCCGCTCCCAGCCCTGTCGTTCTCTTTTTACTGCACCATAAGTACGCTCAAAGATGGCTCTTAGTTCTTCTTCATTTTGAACTCCTTCTTTTAGATAGGCCTCGGCTTCTTTGGGGGTTCTTTTTGGCATAGGAAGTTCTTCTTCTACCTGTTTTGGTGTCGGGGTCTGAAGTTCCAGATGCATATAGTCTTCTACTTCATACCACGGCACAATAAATCCTGCCCCATGCGCACAAAAGACAGAACCGGTTGGATTTTCTAAATCACTTTCGGAATCGTAATTCATCTCTTCAATCACTTCATCCGCATTATGGCACGGCATATAGCCTTTTAAGGTACAAAACAGTCTGCCGTGCCCGCTTGTATAAGCCATCACTTCTTTTTGATAATCCCGCATCAAAGAAACCGGTGCAAATCCAGTCACTACGGAATATTCTCCTTCACTGTCCGCAAGCTGAAATTCCCCATACATTTTCTGAATATCTGCCATCGCTCTTCCCACTTTATCTGCCGGCAGTTCTAATCGAAATTCATAGACCGGCTCTAATAAGACACTCTTTGCTTTTTTTAACCCCTGACGCAGGGCACGATAAGTCGCCTGTCTGAAATCTCCACCCTCGGTATGTTTTAAATGTGCCCGTCCGCTCACCAGCGTAATTTTCATGTCTGTAATTTCCGAACCGGTTAACACGCCTTTATGCACCCGCTCTTCTAAATGAGTCAGCACAAGCCTCTGCCAGTTTCTATCCAATAAATCTTCACTACAGTCTGCAAAAAAATGAAGTCCTGTGCCTCTCTCCGCCGGCTCTAATTTTAAATGTACCTCGGCATAATGGCGAAGCGGTTCAAAATGTCCGACTCCCTCAACGCAGTTTTCAATCGTTTCTTTATAGACGATTTTTCCGCTGCCAAACTCCACTTCTGTCTGATAGCGTTCCCAAATCATACGCTTTAAGATTTCAATCTGTACTTCGCCCATAACCTGCGCATGAATTTCCTGTAATCTTTCATCCCACACAATATGAAGCTGTGGTTCTTCTTCTTCCAATTCTTTTAATTTGATTAACATACTGTGCACATTACAGTCTTCCGGCAGTTCGATTTTATAAGTTAAGACCGGCTCTAAAACCGGTAAAAACGTATGGGCTTCGATTCCAAGCCCCTGTCCGCAGTAAGTATGGGAAAGTCCGGTCACCGCACAGACGCTTCCGGCTTTGGCTTCTTTTACTGCCTCAAAAGAATTTCCGGAATAAATCCGAATCTGTTCTGCTTTTTCTTCCCAGAGTTCTTCTTTTCCCTCTCCTGCCTCTTTTTCATTTGATAACAGCATTTTTACTTTTAAGCTTCCGCCGGTTATTTTTAAATAAGTTAATCGGTTCCCCTGTGCATCTCTTGCAATCTTAAAGACCCTTGCACCGAATTCTTCCGGATAGGCACATTCTCTTGTAAAGGTTTCGATTCCTCTTAAAAATTCTTCTACACCCTGAATCTTTAAAGCCGAACCAAAATAACAAGGAAAGACTTTTCTCTTTGCTATTAAGTTTATGATTTCTTCTTTCTGGATTTCTCCGCTTTCCAGATAATGTTCCAATACTGCCTCATCACAGACTGCAAGATTTTCCTTTGCCTCTTCTGTTTCAAGTCCTCCACTGAAATTAATACATTTTTCATCCAATCTTTTGGTCAATTCTTCCATCAATGCTTTTTCATTGGTGTCCGGCTGATCCATTTTATTGATAAATAAAAAGACCGGTATCTCATACTGTTTTAAAAGGCGCCATAAGGTCTGTACATGTCCCTGTACTCCATCTGCTCCACTGATAACCAAAATGGCATAATCCAATACCTGAAGGGTTCGTTCCATCTCAGCCGAAAAATCCACATGTCCCGGAGTATCAAGCAGGGTAACCTCCCGCTCTCCTAACCTAAATTCCGCCTGTTTGGAAAAAATAGTAATTCCACGCTCCCTCTCTAATTCATAAGTATCCAAAAATGCATCCTGATGATCCACACGCCCCAGTTTCCGAATGCTGCCTGTCAGATACAAAATGCTTTCTGCAAGCGTTGTTTTTCCGGCATCGACATGTGCCAGGATCCCGATTGTCAGTTTGTTTGTATTCTCTAAATCCATCTATATTATAAACCTACACTTTCTGCATTTGACTTTTTTGTATTATATCAAAAAGAACGTGAAAAAGCAAAGCAGGGACAAAAGCCCTTTGATAAGCTTCTGCCCCTGTTTTTTATTTCATTTTAAATCCTTTTAAAAGAGTTTTATTTGCTCTTTTTTGTTTTGCTCCAAACTCCGGAGTTATCTAAATAATAATCGCCAACCCATACATTACTCTTCATAGAACCATCCTGTTCTCCTCCAAAGTAATACCATTTGCCGTTGATTTTCTGCCAGCCGGTCTTCATTGCGCCATCGTTTGCACTTCCGAGATAATACCATTTACCCCAGATTTTCTGCCAGCCGGTCTTCATTGCTCCATCTGATGCATTTCCGAGGAAATACCATTTGCCCCAGATTTTCTGCCAGTAAGTTCTCATGACACCGTCGTTTCCAAAGAAATACCATTTACCGTCAATCTGCTGCCAGTAAGTTTTCATTGCTCCGTCGTTTTCCTCTCCGAAGTAATATTTCTTACCGTCGATTTCCTGCCATCCTGTTTTCTTTGTACCGTCTTCGCCATAATAATATTTCTGACCATTGATTACCTGCCATCCTGTCTTGGACAGTAATGCTTCCATTGCTTTTTGCAGGTTTTCTTCTGCTGCTTCGATTTCTGCCTGTGTTGCATCGTCTAAATCAAGCACTGCTTTTGCTGCTTCTAATGCCTGTGCAAAATTATCCCAGGTAGATGCTAAATAGTCGTCTTTGTTTAATTCTTCCGCTTTCTCTACTAATGCTTTGAGTTCTTCAACAGATGGTTTTTCTTCTCCACCATCTACTTTTTCAAGCTGTGTCATTGCACTTTCCAGTCCGCTTACTGCCTCGTCTACTTCTTCCTGTGTTGCAGTTTCATTTCCTGCTACGCTCTGTGCTTTTTCGAGTGCTTCTGCAAAAATTTTCCAGGTTTCTTCTGTATAGTCTGCTCTTGTTAATGCTTCTGCTTTTTCAAGTGAAGATTCCAGTTTGCTCTTATCTGCCGGATTTTCCGGTTCGGTTGGTTTTGCAACCAGATTTGCCATTGCCGCATTTAATAATGCAGTCTGGTTATCTACTTCTTCCTGTGCTGCATTTTCATCTGCATAAACTTCTTTTGCAGATTTTAATACACGTTCAAAGCTTTCAAAACTTTCTTCTGTGTAATCCTCTTTTACTTTTTTGTCTGCCTCTTCAATTGCTGCCTGTAATGCACCTTTGTTTACTTCCTGTTTTTCAACAAGATTCTGCATTGCTTCTGCAAGTGCAGTTTTTACTGCATCGACTTCTGCCTGTGTTGCATTTTCATTTTCTGCTGCTTTTTCAGCTGTTTCTAATGCAGTTTTGAATGTTTCAAAGCTTTCTGTTGTATAGTCTGCTTCATTCTTTTCTTTTGCACGTTCGATTAATGCATTTAATTCTGTCTTGTCTGCTTTTTCTTTTAATGCTTCCATAGCAGTTTCAAGTGCAGCTACTGCCGCATCGACTTCTGCCTGCGTTGCATCTTCTTTTGCGTAAACTTCTTTTGCTGCATCAAATGCTTCTTTAAATGCGTTCCAGCTCTCTTCTGTATACGCACTTTCTTCTTTCTGTTCTGCAAGAACCAAAGCTGCGGATAATGCTTCTTTATTTACAGTCTCCGGTTCTTCTACAGCATAAACACCGTTTACTTTCCATTCGATGATACCGGTTCCTCTTGAAGCATCTTCTGTTGCGCCTTCACGAAGCTGTGGTGCTACCGTCAGGCGTACTGCTGTTGTCTTAAGTTTTCCAAGTGCAATGGTATTGTATTTATCTGCTGCACACTCTAAGTTCTGGGCATCTGCTACTTTTACCCAGTTACCATTTTCATCTAAATATTCTACGCTTGCGGACTGTGGCAGGAAGTTTCCACCGCCATCCTGGAAGTAATAAACATCCATGCTTTCGATTTCAACTGCTTTTTCCCATGTATAGGAAACCCATCCATCTACAACACTTCCGTCTTCTGCATAGCGGTTATGCCAGTTATGCCATACACCATTTGAAGTATCTGCGGAATTTGCCGGTTCTTTTTCGTTATTTAAGCTTGCAAGACCACCAAGATCATCGATTCTGCCGTCTAAACCGTCATAGTTGCAAAGTCCGTCTGTCTTTGCATCTGGTGCAAGATTTTTTACCTCTGTATCCGGTTTGGATAATTCAAGGTTTGCCATTGCTTCTTTCAGATTGGAAAGTGCTTCTTCAATCTGTTCTTTTGTTGCTGTTTCTGATTCTGCTACTTCTTTTGCTGTATCTAACGCTGTCTTAAATGTGTTCCAGGACTCTTCTGTATAAGCTTCCTGCTGTTTGGTTTCTGCTTCTTGAATCATTTCTGTTAAAGCAGTCTTGTCTGGAGCTTCTGTAACTTCTTCCAGATTGTTCTGTGCTTTAATCAGGGCTGAAAGTGCAGTTTCTGCTTCTTTCTTGCTTGCCTGTGCATCAGCTTCAATTGCTTTTGCGTTTGCGAGTGCTTTTGTAAATGCAGTCCAGCTTTCTTCTGTATAAGAACCTGCTTCTAATGTTTCAGCTTCTTTGATTGCTTCTGTCAGCTCACTCTTATCAACAGGAGCTAATGTACCATATACTTTCCACTCTACAACACCTACACCCGTGTTATCTTCTGCCTGTTTGTTTAAGGTCACACGAATAGCGGTTGTTGTTACTTCATCAAATGTAGTTTCATTAAATTTGTCGATATCTAAATTATAAGCACTTGCATTTGGTACTTCTTTCCAGTTTCCATCTTCATCCAGATATTCATATACATAAGAAGTTGGAAGATTGATTCCACCGTTGTCAGTTTCTGAACCATCATACCAGAAGTAAATATCACTGCCTTTTAAGGTTACTTCTGAACCCCAGGTATAAGTAAGAGTTTCAGATTTACTTGTATTACCCCAGGTTCCGTATCTTGCGATTCCAGGATTATAAGAATTTTCTGGAATAAGACCATCGTTGATACCGGAAAGTTTCTCCCATCCGGATACGAAACTTGTAGAAGCAGTTGCGCTAAATGCAAGGTTTCCATCTTTTGCCGGAAGAGAAGCAATGACTCTTTCGAGTTTTGCTGCTGCTGCATCTACTTCATCCTGTGTTGCTTCTTTGTTGTCGTAAACTGCCTGTGCTTCTTCGATTGCTGCACTTAAAGTAGCATCTGCACCTTCTTCAAATAAGGAGGTGTCAACAGATTTTGCTTTATCCAATGCTGCTTTTAATAATTGTTTGTCTGCTGCCATTTCATTAGAATAGCCATAAACTTTCCATTCAATGACACCACAGCCTAATGTTTTTGGTTTCATCCACATACGGATTGCAGTTGTTGTAACCGGTGCAAATGTAGTCTTGTTGTACTGATTCAGTTTAACGCCAAATCCTTCTCCATTTTCTACTTCTTTCCAGTTTCCATCTGCATCTAGATACTGATAGCTTACGGATGCCGGTGCGAAGTTTCCATCGGTAAAGTAGTAAGCATCTGTTCCTGTAATTGTTACCTCGTTATTCCATGTGTACTGAACCCATGCATCTCCTGACTGATTTCCTCCAAGCCAGTTGTGCCATACTCCGTGAGAAGTATCTCTTGAACTTGCTGGGTCATAACCATCATTTAAGCCTGCCACACCGCCTAAATCTTCCGGTGTATTTACAATTGCAGTTGGTGTTGCAATCAGAGCAATGTTTTGTTCCTTTCCTTCTACTACCTGTACTTTGGTGGATACCGGATAATCAATTGCTTCTAATTTACCGGTTGCTTCAAATTCACCACGTTTTGCATATAAGGATTTTTCAATGTCACCCCATGTAATGGATTCATATTTGCATAAGCCGTTTGAGTATTCTACTTTTGCTGTCTTTGGCAGATTTGGTGCAACTCCAATGGAGGTAATCACCGGTGAAATTACAACGTTTTTAATTGTAGTTTCTGCTTCAGAACCATATTCTTTCTTTAATTCTTCTGCGCTTGCTGCTTTAGAAAGCATCTTGAAGTTATCATAAATTCCGTTTAACCACGGAGAACTTTCAGAACTGGAACGTCCGATAAAGTTTTTCTGTGTTTTTCCAAGTTTATCAAAGGAAAATCCTGCATCTTTGATTTGGGCATACGCTTCTCCGTTGATATATAAAACTGCGGTATTGTCTTTTAAAGTTACTTCTACATTCTGCCAGGAACCAGAATTTAAAAGAACACCTGCTTTTACAGTTTCCGATTCATTTGTTTCAAGATTTGTCACTGTCATGGACAGTTCGTTTGCGCTTTCAAAAGATACCTGGAATACATTTCCATCCATATCGCCAAATTCAAACAGTCTTGTTCCATTTGTCTGCGTACCGTTTAATTTCACATCCATGGAAATGGTTGCTTCTTTTGTGTTCTTTGTCAAGTCACTGGAAAGTTTGACATAACCACCGATTTCTCCGTCCATGGAAATACCGTTTCCGCCATCTTTTCCTTCTGCAACTTCTACATTTCCTTTTTGCTGTGCATCAATACCGGAACCGCTGATATCTTTTACTTTCTTGTTTGCGGTATCCATATTGGCATCTTCAAAGTCATACTGTGCCAGTACTTCTGGTAAGTCAGATGCTCCTTCTACTGTCACTTTTACCGTATCGGATGCACTGTTGCTCTTACCTTTGGCTGTTAATTTTAAGGTGTATTCACCAGCTTTTGTAAAGCTTACTTTTGTGGAAGTTGTTTCTTTATTTGAGAAGTTTACTTCTGCTTCTTCCGGAGCTTCTTCTACACTCCATTTTACAGCCGGTTCTGTATGTAACCATGCATTGTCTCTTGCGCTTCCATGAAGCATCACTGTTTCATTTACAGCTGTTGTTACATCTTTTCCTGCATCAACTACAGGTGTTGTGTTTTCTAATAAATCTCCGGCTTTGATTTCTACTTTTGCGCTGTCTCCTGCCGGAAGAGGAAGAGCGACTGTTGTTGTACCTTCGCCTGCGATAAAGCTTCCTGCTACTTCTCCATTTACCAGTACCTGATAATTTCCTGCCGGAATACCTGTCAAGTCTAAGTTAGATTCATGTTCTACACCGGTTACATTTACAATGTTCATGGAAATTGTACTTCCATCTTTTGATACGGTTGCGCTGTCATACTGGTCACGATACAGTTCTAAAGAAATCTTATTATTAATCAGGTTTAATCTGTGGTAAACACCATCTAACGGAACAACACTGTAAGATGCACCATTGTCAGTTACCTCACAGCCATATCCAAATAAACCGAATACCGGGTCGATTGCAACATCAGAGGAAGCAATACGAACTGCACCAAAAAGAGCAAGGTCTGCTTCACCAGACATCTGTCTCCAGCCATTGTGAAGTTTTCCACCGCCAGTTCCAAGTGCAGTATCATTTCCCATTTCTGACTGATAAGTCCAGGAAACGGTTCCGATGTTTTCTGGATCAGCATCAATCTGTCCGGAGTTAATTACGGTAAAGTTTGCAAGTTTTCCTGCATAGTTAATTCTCTGTGCTTCACCCATTTCGTCACTGCTTAAGCCATTGTTTTCAAAACGAAGCCAGTCATCCATACAATATCCTGCAAGAGAAGCAGTATACTGGAAGTTGAACCAGTTTTCACCACAGATTGTGGTTGGGTTTCCATAATGATACCAGATTGGCTGTACACCACGGCAGGCTCTTGTTTTTTCATTGACTTTTGACATAACAGAGTCTTTTCCAAACATTTTTGCCAGAGTGTAGATTGCTTCTTCACTGGTATTATCATAAGGATATTCAGAGATATATGGATATGGGTCATTTGCAAAGTTCTGGAATTTTTTCTCCATGATACTTGTCAAGTTTGCTGCTTCTTCTTCATATCCACGTTCCTGTAATGCTTCAATGATATCCGGTGTAGTAGATTCTCCCATCAGACCAGTTGCCCAGTTATAACCAACGGTTCCTTCATTGTATAACGCATCCATAATGTTATAACAACGAAGCAGGTATGTATCTGCATCTTCGATATAATCAATTAAGTCCGGATATTGTTTTGCAATTTTATACATAGCAAAGTAGGTATTGTAGATATGCGGGTATGCAAATCCACGGTAAGTTGGTGTATTGTTCGGCTCTTCCATTAAGAAATCGTGAATCAGATAATCTTCCTGATGTTCTCCCATCAAATTCTGCCAGATTGCTACATTTAAGTATTCATCTAATGCCTGTACCTGCTCTTTTACCGGATTGTAGGAATTCATTTCTGCAAGATATTCGCCATGAACATATCCCCAGTCATCACCCCAGCCCCAGTAACCATCAAAAGAGCCTCGTTTGGACTTGGTATCCATCATCCAGTCATCAAATACTTTATCCTGAATTTCACCTGCTGCATCCCACTGTGTTTTCAGTAAGAAATCAGAGTGAGTAGACAATGCAGATTTTAAATCATCCATCATGTAGAACTGCAGCATGGTTGTTTTTTCTTCGCCATCCTGTTTGTAATTTACAACGATGTCATTTTGTCCTAAATCGCCAAAAGCAATTTCATAAATATGATACTGCTCTCCGTTGATTTCTTTTGTTTCCAGATATTTTGCGTAAGTGTTTTCGTCTGTGCGTTCACACGCAAGATTATTGGAAACGGTATTTGTCCCTTGATGAAGATTATTGGTATGCGGACAGCGATATTCAAAAGAAATATCCTTTGCATCTACCTTTGTATGCAGATACATTTTTGCCGGCATGTCTTTTGCAAATGTCATGCCCGGAACTGCAACGGCATCAATGATTCCCTCATCATAAAGTTCGGTTTTCATCTCAGATTCATCTGCTACTCCTGTAAAATTAAAGGAATAGGTTTTGCTTTCTCCGGCTTTTAAAGTCATGCTGGAACTTTCCATGTAACCTTTATTTCCGGATTTTGCATCTTTGCTGATTGCATCAGAATGAATATAGAATACATTCAGACCGTTTGCCCAGTCTGCCTGATCCATACACCATTCTTTTTCTTCTGCACGTCTCTGTCCCACCTGCCAATGGTCCTGATATTCAAATCCGGCACCTGTTTCTGTTTCCGGTGTCATTAACAGGAAATGACCCTGACCACTCGGTCTTGTTGCATATACATAAGAGGAGTCTTTTCCAACAAAGCTATGGTCGACTGTGCAGGCTTCATAAGCTTCTCCCTGATTGACCCAGATTTCATGGAATGCAAGCGGAACTCCGAAATCTCCAAATACCAAATCAGAATCATTGGTATTTTCTACAGTGATATCCCATTTTAACTGGTCATCTACTAAAGAATAGGTTTCTACCAGTTTAAAATCCTTAATGGCACGAGTGCCTTCTGTTTTTGAATTATCATAAGTTACAACAATCTTATTGTCTTTTAATTCAACACTTCTTCCTGCATCGGAAGAGTTGGTAAGAGATTCTCTCCAGGAATCTTCACCGTCTTTTTTTGTTTTGAACATCAAATCTCCAAGCCATTCATGTGCGTCGGTATCCTGTTTTGGATTATCCTTCACATTCATGACATAGTTTGTGTCAAATTCGTCCCCAACAATTTTCAATGACGTAATTTCACCATATTTACCGGTCTCTACGTCAAAGTAATCATTTTTTAAATGATATCCATTTTCCGTCTTCTCCGCAATCATTCCATCTGTCGCTGCAAGTACATCAATACTGCCCAGATATGGAAGATAATTTCCAAGCACCATAATCGTGGAAATTGCGATTGAGAGAATCGAGCGCGGTACTTGTTTCTTATCCATAATAATTCCTCCTTCTTTTTTCACTGCCTCTTTCAGATACGCACAGCCTTTTTTGTATCTCTTTTCGCAGTTTGTAAAACGTTTTACTATTTTCTTTCTTAGTATACTCTCATCGAACAATTTGTTCAATGTTTTTGTGATTATATTTTACATTTTGGTTGTTATTTCTAATTTCTAATCTTATTTTTTATAAGATTTT
>OKTU01000989.1_pt1 | contig 14717 bp, 10 predicted proteins | sample 1606311 | NCBI WGS metagenome assembly OKTU01 (sample SAMEA3879557, study PRJEB24766) | human gut metagenome | biome: human-associated habitat; feature: feces | place: USA | collected 1985/1987
ATTCAACATGGGACTTGGTATGGTTCTGGCAGTTGATCCGGCTGATGTAGATAAGACTATGGAAGCAATCAAGGCAGCAGGTGAGACACCATACGTAGTAGGACGTATTGAAGCAGGAGAAAAGGGAGTGACATTATGCTAAAGGTTGCTGTCCTGGTATCAGGAGGCGGTACCAATCTCCAGGCAATCCTGGATGCCATTGATTCCGGCAGGATCACCAACGCGGAAGTTTCTCTTGTGATCAGCAATAATCCAAATGCTTACGCACTGGAAAGAGCGAAGAACCATGGTATAGAGGCTGTCTGTATTTCACCTAAAGAATTTGAAAACCGTGAAGAATTTCATAAGGCACTTTTAAAGAAATTGCAGGAAAGCGGAGCAGAACTGATTGTTCTTGCAGGCTATCTGGTTGCAATTCCACCTATGATCGTGGAGGCATTTCCAAATAAGATCATCAATATCCATCCATCCCTGATCCCATCCTTTTGCGGCGTAGGATACTATGGACTTCATGTTCATGAAGCTGCCTTAAAAAGAGGCGTGAAAGTAACAGGTGCTACTGTTCATTTCGTGGATACAGGTACAGATACCGGCCCTATTATTTTGCAGAAAGCAGTAAAAATCGAGCCGGATGATACCCCACAGTCTCTTCAGAGAAGTGTAATGGAAAAGGCAGAGTGGAAGATCCTTCCGAAAGCAATTAATCTCATTGCCAATGGAAAGATTTCGGTAGAAGATCATATTGTGACTATCAGCGATTAAGGAGGAGATTATGAAAGTACTGATCGTAGGAAGCGGCGGAAGAGAGCATGCAATCGCATGGAGTGTATCCAGAAGCCCTAAGGCAGATAAGATTTACTGTGCACCGGGAAATGCAGGAATTGCAGAGTATGCAGAGTGCGTGAACATTGGTGCTATGGAATTTGAAAAACTTGCTGATTTTGCTCAGGAAAATCAGATAGACCTTACCATCATCGGTATGGATGATCCGTTGGTAGGCGGTATAGTAGACGAGTTTGAATCCCGCGGTTTACGGGTATTCGGACCTCGTAAAAATGCAGCAATCCTGGAAGGCTCCAAGGCATTTTCCAAGGATCTGATGAAGAAATACAACATTCCGACAGCCGCATACGAGAATTTTGATGACCCGGAAAAGGCACTGGTTTATCTTCGCACCGAAGCAAAATTCCCTATCGTCCTCAAAGCAGACGGACTTGCTCTTGGAAAAGGTGTTCTGATCTGTAAGGATCTGGAAGAAGCAAAAGCAGGCGTGAAAGAGATCATGCTGGATAAGAAGTTTGGTACAGCCGGAAATGAGATGGTCATTGAGGAATTTATGACAGGCCGCGAGGTTTCCGTACTTTCTTTTGTTGATGGAAAGACAATCAAGACAATGACAAGTGCGCAGGATCATAAGCGTGCCGGAGACGGAGATACAGGACTTAATACAGGCGGTATGGGAACATTTTCTCCAAGCCCGTTCTATACAAAAGAAGTAGAAGAATTCTGTGAGAAATATGTTTACCAGGCAACGGTAGACGCAATGGCAGCAGAAGGACGTCCGTTCAAGGGAGTTATCTTCTTTGGATTGATGCTGACAGAAGACGGACCGAAGGTTCTTGAATACAACGCTCGTTTCGGAGATCCGGAAGCTCAGGTTGTACTTCCTCGTATGAAGAATGATATCCTTGAAGTTATGGAAGCATGTATCGACGGAACACTGGATCAGGTTGATCTTCAGTTTGAAGACAATGCAGCAGTCTGTGTCGTACTCGCATCCGAAGGATATCCGGTAAGCTACGAGAAAGGCTTCCCAATCACAGGACTGGAAGAGTTCAAGAAGCACGAAGGATATTACTGCTTCCATGCAGGAACAAAATTCAACGAAGATCAGATTGTGACAAACGGCGGACGTGTTCTTGGCGTGACAGCGAAGGGAAAAGATCTGAAAGAAGCTCGTGCGAATGCATATGCAGCAACAGAGTGGGTAAACTTTAAGAATAAATACATGAGACATGATATCGGTAAGGCAATCGATGAAGCGTAAATAAAGGGTTGCAGACCTGGTTGCAATAAGATAAAACGATATAAGAAGTAATGAAGGAAACCGGCAGGGAGGAAAAATCCAAACTGTCGGTTTCTTTGTGATTTTATCACAGAAAAATAAAAAATATGTGCTATACTAAGGTTGTAACAAAGGAAAAAGGTAACTGTTCAGTTACAGATAAAAGATATAACATCTATAAGGAGGATATAAAGATGGCAGTAGTAAAACTTACAACAGACAATTTTGAGCAGGAAGTACTTCAGGCACAGCAGCCGGTATTCGTTGATTTTTATGCAGACTGGTGTGGACCATGTAAGATGATGGCTCCAATCGTAGAAGCTCTTTCAGAAGAACTCAGTGATGTAAAGGTATGCCACATCAACATTGATGAGAATATCGACATTGCACAGAAATACAGAGTGATGAGCATTCCGACTTTCATCGCATTTAAAGGTGGTGAAGAGAGCGGAAGACAGATTGGTGCGATTCCTAAGACAGCACTGGTTGACCTTGTGAAATAAATTTGCGATAATAGAAGAAAGGAAAAACCCAGACGGGCTGCCGGGCACAGAGAAGGCTGAGAAATATGGCTCATTCCTGTGAACGACAGCCTGTCTTCTGTTTAAGATGTATGAAGGGAAGGCAGGAGTCAGAGCATGTCATTGCAGTTTATTTTCGGGAATTCCGGAAGCGGAAAGTCCCATTATTTATATCAGCAGATAGTTGAGGAGTCAATCCGTCATCCGGAGAAGAATTATCTTGTTCTTGTACCGGAGCAGTTTACAATGCAGACGCAGAAGGACCTGTGTATGGCACATCCGCGTGGCGGTATTATGAATATTGATGTCTTAAGTTTTGGACGTCTGGCTCACCGTGTCTTTGAAGAGACAGGAAAGGAAAGACAGCCGATCCTTGACGATGAGGGAAAGAATCTGGTGCTCCGCAAGATTGCAGGAAATTACGAAGATGAGCTGACCGTTCTTAAGGGAAATCTTAAGAAGCAGGGATATATCAGCGAAGTGAAGTCCGTGATATCAGAATTCACACAGTATGGAATTGATTTTGAACAGCTTGATTCTTTCATGGAAGGACTGAATTCGGAAAGTTATCTGTATTATAAGTTAAAGGATATCCGTAAAGTATATGAAGGATTTGAGGATTATCTGCATGATAAATATATTACAAAGGAAGAATTGCTTGATGTGTTGAGTCAGAATGTGGCGGAAGCGAAAATGCTTAAAGACAGTGTGATCGCAATGGATGGATTTACCGGATTTACGCCGGTGCAGAACCGGCTAATCGGGGAACTTCTGAAAGTGTGCGACAAGATTATGCTGACAGTTGAGATTGATCGGAGGGAAGATCCGTTTGTCTATAAGCATCCGTATCAGCTCTTTGCGCTGAGCAAGCAAATGGTTACTTCACTGACGGAAGTGGCGCAGGAAGTGAAAGTGGAGATTGATGAGCCGGTCTGGCTATGCAAGAATCCGCCGTATCGGTTCAAAGAGAATCCGGAGATGGCGTTTTTGGAAGAGGAACTATTCCGTTATTCCAGAAGAAAATACAGTGGGGAAAAGATGCAGTCAATCTCTCTTCACGAAGTTCACACACCACAGGAAGAGGCACAGTATGTGGCAGAGGAAATCCGGCGTCTGGTGAGAGAAGAAGGATACAGATATCGGGAAATCGCAGTGATTGCTTCTGATCTGAATACATATGCTGATTCGTTGGAGAAGGCATGCGAACGTTATGAGATTCCGGTTTTTATGGATCATAAGAAGAGTATTTTGTTGAATTCTTTTGTAGAGTATTTAAGAAGTCTGCTGGTGATGGTTGAACAGAACTATACTTACGAAAGCGTTTTTCGTTATCTGCGGACCAGCCTGTGTGGGTTCACAAGAGATGAAGTAGACCGTCTGGAAAATTACTGTCTTGCGCTGGATCTGAAAGGATTCAAGAAATGGGATCAGGTCTGGGTGAGAAAGACACCGATGACGACAAAGGAAGAACTGGAAGAACTGAACCATCTGCGCATGCGTTTTGTGGAAAAACTGACACCGCTGCATACAGTTCTGAAGAAGAGAAAAAAGACGGTAAAAGAGATCACACTTGCAGTTTATGAATATCTGGTTCAGGAGAAGATCCAGGAGCAGCTTGCAGAATTGGAGCAGAAATTCCAGGAAGATGGAGAACTGGCACTGGCGAAGGAATATGCACAGATTTATCGTATTGTTCTGGAATTATTCGATAAATTCGTTGAACTTCTGGGGGAGGAAGAGATTCCTTTGAAGGAATACTGTGAACTTTTAGATGCAGGACTTGAAGAGGCGAAAGTAGGTGTGATCCCTCCAAGTCTGGATCAGGTTGTGATCGGAGATATGGAGAGAACACGTATCAAAAATATCCGCGCATTATTTTTTGTCGGAGCAAATGATACGCTTCTTCCAGGAAATGCAGGGGCAAGAGGTCTGCTTTCCGAGCGAGACAGAAAACAGTTTCAGGAGAAGAAAATGAATCTTTCTCCCGGACCAAAAGAGAAATTATATATTCAGAAATTTTATCTCTATATGAATCTGACAAAACCGTCAGAACTTCTGTATCTGTCCTGGGCGAAAGTATCCGGGGAAGGAAAAGCACTTCGTCCAGCGTATCTGATCCAGGATCTGATGCGTCTGTTCCCGGTACTTGTTCCGGTAGAGGAAGACAGAAAGGGACTGCTTGATCATGAGATGATGAGAAAGAGCGGACTTTTGCAGATTGCAGAAGGTTTAAGAGAGAGGGAGCATGGACTGGATGCTTCCTGGAAAGAACTGTACAGATGGTTTGTAAAGGATGAACAGAGTCAGGAAACTCTGAAGCAGATGATAGAAGCCGGTTTCTACCGGAAGGACGAGCCGAGCCTTGGAAGTAGAGTAGCAAAAGAACTCTTCCTGGATCCAAAGCGTGTCAGCGTAACAAGACTGGAACGTTTTGCTTCCTGTGCATATGCACATTTCCTGAATTACGGACTCCGTCTGTCAGAACGGGAGAAGTATGGGTTCGAAGCAATGGATCTGGGAAATATTGCACATCAGGCACTGGAGCGATTTGCACACAAGGTAGAAGAGGAAGGTCTGGACTGGGCTGCGATGCCGGAAGAGAAGCGGGAGCAGCTGATTGATGAAAGTGTGGAAGAAAGTATTCTGGATTATGGAAATACAGTTCTATTCTCGTCTGCACGTAATGAGTATATGATCCACAGAATCAAGCAATTGATCAATCGATCCGTCTGGGCACTGACACAGCAGATGGCGGCAGGCGATTTTGTGCCAAGCGGCTGTGAGTTTAAGTTCGGAAGCGGAAAGATTGACCGAATTGATACCTGTGAAGATGAAAATGCAGTCTATGTGAAGGTGACGGATTACAAAACAGGAAGGAAAGCATTTGATATCACAGCATTCTATCATGGTCTGCAGATGCAGCTTCCGGTTTATCTGAATGCGGCACTGGAGATCGAACGGCAGAAGCATCCGGAGAAAGAAGTACTTCCAGCAGGTATTTTTTATTATAGGATCCAGGATCCGATTGTGAAGAAAGAAGAGACAAAAGCGGAAGTTGAGCAAAGCATTCTAAAAGAGCTGAAGCTGGATGGACTGATCAATGCAGATGAAAATGTAGTTGAGCATCTGGAACGGAATCTGAGTGGAACTTCAACATTCTATCCGCTGCGGATGAATAAGAACAGAACGCTCAGTTCGGCATCAAAAGCTTTATCAAAAGAGAACTTTGATACGGTTCTTGCGTATACAAAGGAGAAAGAAAAAGAACTGAAGGACGTGATGTATCAGGGAGAGGTTGCGGCACTTCCGTATGTACTTGATGAGATGACAGGCTGTGATTACTGTGGGTGCAGGGATATCTGCGGATTTGACCAGAGGATTGAAGGCTGTGAGTACAGAAGATTAAGAAAATATACCTTGGAAGAAGCGTTGAATTCTATGAAAGAGCGTCTTGGTATTTTGGAAGAGAAAGGGGAGGCAGGAGAATGAGCGTAAAATGGACAGAAGAACAACAGAAAGTAATCGATTTGCGTGACCGTAACATTCTCGTATCTGCAGCAGCAGGTTCCGGAAAGACAGCGGTACTTGTTGAACGGATTATTTCCAGGATAACAGATGAAAATGATCCCGCGGATGTAGACCGTCTCCTGGTTGTGACTTATACGGAAGCAGCGGCGGCAGAGATGAAAGAACGAATCGGTGCAGCAATTGAAAAGAAACTGGAAGAGCAGCCGGGAAATGTGAATCTGGAGCAGCAGTCCACATTGATCCACAATGCGTCGATCATGACAATCCACAGTTTCTGCCTGTCGGTGATCCGGGATCATTTTCATGTGATTGGAATTGATCCGGCCTTTCGCATTGCAGAAGAAGGAGAATTGCGTCTTCTGATGCAGGATGTCTTAGAAGAGCTGATCGAGAATTTCTATGCAGAGGGATCCGAGGCATTTTTAAACTTTGTTGACCAGTATGGAACAGGAAGAAATGATCAGAAGATCGAGGAACTTATCCTCCAGCTTTATGAATATTCCAGAAGTTATCCACAGCCGGAAAAGTGGTTGAAGGAATGTGTGGATAATTATGAGATCGATCCGGAGAAGATGGAAGAAGCAGATGTCGTGCAGGAGGCAAAGGCAAGAGTAAGGCAGAATCTTACAGATGTGAAAGGGTTTGTTCAACAGGCGATAGAAGTATGCGAACTTCCGGCCGGTCCGTATATGTATGGTGAAATGTTAGATTCTGATCTGGTACAGATTGAGCAATTGGAAGGAGCAGAGACATTTTGTCAGCAAGAGCAGATCGTCAGTGATTTTACATGGAAACGTTTGTCAGGAAAGAAAGATCCGACAGTCGATCCGGAGCTGAAAGAGAAAGCGCAGGGGCTTAGAAAACAGGCCAAGAAACTGATAGAAGATCTGAAAGCAAACTATTTCTACGCGCCTGTTGATGAGTGGATTAGGGATATGCAAGAGGCAAAGACAGCAATGAAGATGTTAGTTCTGCTGGTACAGGCTTTTGCAGAGGCATTTTCGGAGAAAAAGAGACAGAGAAATCTGTTGGACTTCAGTGATATGGAACAGTTTGCACTTCGGATTCTGACGGAAGAAAAGGAAGGAAAACTGGTTCCGTCAGCAGTGGCACAGGAGTATCAGGAACGCTTTGAAGAAGTTATGATCGATGAGTATCAGGATAGTAACCTGGTGCAGGAAACAATTCTGACGAGTGTGTCAAGAGAGTCGGCAGGACAGAATAATCTTTTTATGGTTGGAGATGTAAAACAGAGTATTTACCGATTCCGCTTGTCGCGCCCGGAACTCTTTATGGGAAAATATAACAGCTACAGTACTCAGGAGAGCAGCAGGCAGAGAATTGATCTTGACAGGAACTTCCGAAGCAGAGGAGAAGTACTTGACAGTACAAATTATATTTTCAGGAAACTGATGCGGAAGGAATTCGGGGAAATTATCTATGATGATAAGGCGGCACTGCATTTGGGAGCCTCTTTTCCTGAATTACCGGATGAAAAAGTGTTTACGGATCAGACGGAACTGCTTCTTTATAATCAGACGGGGCTTCGGAGCAGTGAAGCGAGAGAAGAAGAGGCGCGGATGATCGCACAGAGAATGAAAGAACTTCTAAGCACGGGTGTTGTGCTTGATAAGGAGACAGGAGAATACCGCCCGGTTCATTATCGGGATATGGTGATTCTGACGAGAAGTTTACAGGGGTGGGCAGAAGTTTTTTCGTCCATACTGGCCGAGGAGGGAATTCCGGCATACTCTGTGAGCAGAGAAGGATATTTCGAGACGTATGAGGTCAGTGTTCTTCTGGATTATCTGAAAGTTCTTGATAATGCAAGACAGGATCTGCCATTGACAGCAGTTTTGACTTCACCGTTTGCCGGTCTGACGGCAGCAGAATTGTCAGTGATTCGTCTTGCATATCCGAATCAATTGTTTTACGAGGCAGTGGAAGGATTTTGCAGCCTGAGTCCGGAAGAAATTTCGGAAACTGTGGACAAAAAGCAGGCAATACAGGTACAGGAAAAATTGAGGAAGTTTTTCGAGGTATTGGATCATTTCAGGGAAATTCTTCCGTATACGGCAATCCATGACCTTCTTGCGGAAATAATTGATAAAACCGGCTATGGGTTATTTATCAGTGCGATGCCAGGGGGCGCACAGAGACAGGCTAATGTAGAAATGCTTGTTGAGAAAGCAAGAGCATTTGAAGGGACGAGTTATAAAGGTCTGTTTAATTTCGTACGCTATATCGAGCAACTGAAAAAATATGATGTTGATTATGGCGAAGCAAGTATCATAGACGAACAGGATGACACAGTCCGTATTATGAGTATTCATAAAAGTAAAGGTCTGGAGTTTCCAATCGTTTTTGTAGCCGGAACAGGAAAGCAATTCAATACACAGGATCTGAAAGGAAGTATTGTGATCCATCCGAGAAACGGAGTTGGAATTGACGTTGTAGATCTTGAGATGAGGACAAAGGCACCGACCTTTTTGAAGAAAATGATCCAGGAGAAGACAAAGCTTGAGAATCTTGCAGAAGAACTCCGTGTGCTTTATGTAGCGATGACAAGAGCAAAGGAAAAGCTGATTCTGACAGGCAGTCTGAAAATAGGAGAAGACGGCCTGGAACCATATGTGAATCATATGACAGACAGGGAATCTCCATTGAGCCTTTATCAGTTAGAAGGTGCAAACCGTTATCTGGACTGGATTCTTCCAGCACTTCTTCAGGAAGAAGATCTCAAGAGAGAAGCTGATTTATGTGGAATTCTCAAAACAGAAAGTGAAGAGGTGCAGCAATTGCCGATTAAAGTTCGGATTTTTGATGCAGGAGAGATGGATTTTACAGAAGATGCACAGCGACAGGCAGAAGTGATCGCAAGAGAAGTGCTTGAACACTGGGATACAACGAAGGTTTATCTTCCGGGAGCGGAAGAAAAGCTGGAACAGCAGATGAATTTCCTGTATCCATATAAAGAAGAAGGAAAAATGAAGCTGAAATTTACAGTTTCAGAGTTGAAGAAGCGTGAGTCTTTGCAGGAAGAAGCAGGAGAAGAATTGATTCAGGAGCCGGAGATTTTGCCACTGCTTCCGCATTTCATGGAAGAACAGAAAGAAGGCCTGACAGGAGCTTCAAGGGGAAGTGCTTATCATAAATTTCTCGAGCTTCATGATTTTTCAAAAGAGTATACAGAGGAACTTCTGAAAGAAGAAATCGAACTGTTCTATCAGGCAGGGAGACTGTCAAAAGAGATGGCAGACTGTATCCGCACGAAAGATATTCTTGCGTTTTTAAACAGCGAGAGTGGAAGACGAATGACACAAGCAGCAGGAAATGGAAAGCTTCGGAAGGAACAGCCATTTGTTCTCGGAGTAGCTGCATCAGAAATCTATCCGGAGATCTATCAGGACATTCAGAAGAGAAGTCAGGAAGCGGATGAAAATCGAAAGGAAGAGACCATTCTCATCCAGGGAATTATTGATGTCTGGTTCGAGGAGGAAGACGGGCTTGTACTACTGGACTATAAGACGGATAGAGTCAGAAATGCATCTCAATTGAAAGAACTGTACCATGCACAGCTTGATTACTATGCCCAGGCGTTGGAGCAACTGTTAGAGAAGCCGGTGAAGGAGAAAATCATCTATTCCTTTGCCTTGAAGGAGGAGATCATCTTATGAAATATTTCTGGTATTATCTGATATTTATCAATTTATTTGCATTTTGTACCTATGGGATTGATAAATGGAAAGCGAAGAAAGGCGCATGGAGGGTTCCGGAGAAAACGCTGTTAATCCTTGCACTGATCGGTGGAAGTGCAGGAGCAATCGCAGGTATGATGTGCTTCCGGCATAAGATACGGAAAGCAAAATTTATGATTACAGTGCCTGTGATCTTTGTTGTGGAGGTAATTTTGCTGATCATCTGGCTTTTGTAAGAAAGAAAAAAAGAAAAATGTTCTTTATCGCATCATCAATTTGCACAGTTAAAGTGCTGAAATTATTATCAAAGAAACAAGATTTTACAAAATCTTGTTTCTTTTTTTCAACTTCTTTTCGAATGAAAAAAAATCTGTTAATATAACACATAGGAATACTAGAGTTATTGGTTGCAGAATACTGTGAACAGCATGAAAGCAGCTGGGAAAGGAGTTTGACAAGATGCCAAAGTTAAATGAAAATTATCAGAATGTAAAAGACAGTTATCTTTTTGCAGAGATCGCAAGAAGAGTAAAAGTATATGAGGAAACACATCCGGAGAAAGCGGCGGATATTATCCGTCTCGGAATCGGTGATGTAACATTGCCATTGACAAAGAGTGTGATCGAGGCACTTCATGAAGCAGTAGATTCTCAGGCAGTATCTGAGACATTTAAAGGATACGGACCGGAGCAGGGATATGTATTTGCACAGGAAGCAATCGCAGATTATTACGCACGCAATGGCGTAGAAGTAAAAGCTACAGATATCTTTATTTCAGATGGCGCAAAGAGTGATACAGGAAATATTACAGAGCTTTTTGCAAAGGATAACGTGGTTCTCGTTCCGGATCCGGTTTACCCTGTTTATGTAGATACAAATACAATGGATGGAAAGAATATTATCTATATGAACGGAACAAAAGAAAACGATTTCCTTCCAATGCCGGATGAAAATGTAAAGGCAGATATCATTTACCTGTGTTCTCCGAACAACCCGACAGGAGCATGCTATAATAAAGAGCAGTTAGAGGCATGGGTTGCCTATGCACTGAAAAATGATGCGGTGATCCTGTATGATTCCGCATACGAAGCATTTATCACAGATCCTACACTTCCAAGAAGCATCTATGCGATTGAGGGCGCAAAGAAATGTGCGATCGAGTTCTGTTCCCTTTCTAAGACAGCAGGATTCACAGGTACACGTTTCTCCTATACAGTTGTTCCGGAAGAACTTGTGTTTGAGACATCAAATGGCGGAACATTGAGCCTGCACAATATGTGGAACAGAAGACAGTGTACAAAGTTCAACGGAACACCGTATATCATTCAGTATGCCGGAGCTAAGGTATTCACAGAAGAGGGCATGAAAGAGTGTCAGGAGAATATCGGATATTATCGTGAAAATGCGCGTATGATCGCTGAAACACTTGAGAAGAAAGGAATCTCATTTACAGGCGGCGTGAACTCACCATACATCTGGTTCGAGTGCCCGAAGGGAATGGAGTCCTGGGAGTTCTTTGATTATCTCCTTGAAAATGCTCAGGTTGTCGGAACACCGGGAGCAGGATTCGGAGAAAATGGAAAGAATTATTTCCGTCTGACATCCTTTGGAAAACATGAGAAGACAAAAGAAGCAATGGAGCGTTTCAATTCATTATTCTAAGATATAAAGTGAACGGATCACGTGCATAACAGAAGAAAGTTATCATAGTGATGGTTTACAGAAGGAAAAAGAGAAGCTGTTCGTGCTTCTCTTTTTGTTGTCAGGCAAAGCGGGAATCCTGAACAGCAACATTTTGTATTACATTAGAAACAAATCCGGTGTGAGTTTACAAGACCGTACAAGTTTGGTATGATAAAGACGGTATATCAGATGTGAGATAAACTCCCATCTGACATAGCCTCTGGCAGGATTGCAGAGGTGCGCAGGAGAAATATGTCCTGCATTCGCATGACGCGCACCTCGCAGCAAGAATGCGGAGGCATTCTTGATATTTGAAATGTAGAAAGGATGGAACGTTAAAATGAAAATTGGTATTGGTAACGATCACTCCGCACTGGAGCTGAAAGCAGAAATCGTAGAATTTCTGAAAGAGAAAGGTCATGAGGTTGTAGATTATGGAACATATACAACAGACAGCTGTGACTATCCGGTGTATGGAGAGAAAGTGGCCCGTGCAGTTGTAGCAGGAGAAGTAGAGAAGGGGATTTTGATCTGCGGAACAGGACTTGGAATCTCTCTCGCAGCGAATAAAGTAAAAGGAATTCGCGCATGTGTCTGCAGCGAGCCATTTACAGCGAAGATGTCAAGAGCACATAATGACTGTAATGTACTTGCATTTGGAGCTCGTGTAGTAGGTGGAGAACTTGCAAAGATGATCGTTGATACATGGATCAATACAGAATTCGAAGGCGGCCGTCATCAGCGCAGAGTAGATCTGCTGATGGAGATCGAGGAGAGAAACTAAACAGTTACAAAGATTTCAAGAAAGAGACTTCTGCGTTACATTTTATCAGAGCACGGAAGTCTTTTAAAAAAGGGGAAGAAAAATGCAGGAATACGATTTATCACAATGGGTTTTATTCTTTTTTCTCTACAGTTTTCTGGGATGGATCTGGGAAAGCTGTTATGTTTCTGTCAGAAAGCACCGTTGGGTGAACCGTGGATTTATGCATGGTCCGATGCTTCCGCTCTATGGTTCCGGAGCAATGGTTGTTCTGATCATGACGATTCCGGTCAGAGATAACATTCTGCTTGTCTTTCTTATGGGAATGATCGGTGCGACAATCCTGGAGTATTTTACAGGAATTACGATGGAGCGTTTGTTCCACGTAAGATACTGGGATTATAGAAACCTGAAATTTAATGTCAGAGGATACATTTGTCCACTGGCAAGCTTGTGCTGGGGAGTATTCTCCATTCTTATGGTAAAGGTCGTACATATTCCATTTGAACATATAGTATTGTTGATTCCGGTTACAATAGCCGATATTCTTGCATTTGTTCTGACAATCGCAGCAGCAGTTGACTTCACACAGTCCTTCAACGAGGCTATGGATATGAAACGTATCCTTGTACAGCTTGAAGCCAGCAAAGAACAGATCCAGAAGATGCAGGAGCGCCTGAAAGATGCTTCTGAGGAAATGCAGGACAGACTGAAAGATGCATCAGAAGGTGTTCAGGAACGGCTGAAACGTGCATCTGAAGGGGTACAGGAGAGGCTTGAGGACAGCTATCTGTTGTATGAAGAGCGTAAAGAGATGAAAGCAGCGGAGAAGCAGACAAGAAAAGAATTGTATCTTGCGAAGATAGAAGAACAGCGTAGAGAACGAAAAGAACAGCTTACACAGCTTTCAGAGAAGGTTGAGGCACTGCTTCGTACTGTCCGACTGGAGAATGAAGCACAAGAGTCTGAATCGAAAGGAAACTGGAGAAAAGAACTTGCCCAGATGCGTTCCAATATATTAAGTGAGAGACAGAAATTAGGCTCACGTACAGACAGAAATTATGTAAATGCTATGAGACAGCTGAGAAGAAACCCTACAGCAGTATCAGACAAGTTCAAGAATGCGATGGAAGAATTAAAGAAAAATGCCGAGGTGAAATAAATGACAAAGAAACAGCGTGCGCTTGAAGTGATTGAAAGACTGAAGAAAGAGTATCCGGATGCAGGATGCACGCTTGATTATGATCAGGCATGGAAGCTGCTGGTCAGTGTAAGACTGGCAGCACAGTGTACAGATGCAAGAGTAAATGTAGTCGTGGAAGGTCTTTATGAGAAATATCCAACAGTAGAAGCACTGGCAGAAGCTCCGGTGGAAGATATTGAAGAGATTGTACGTCCTTGTGGTCTTGGAAAGAGTAAGGCAAGAGATATCAGTGCCTGTATGAAGATGCTTCGTGATGAATATGGTGGAAAAGTTCCGGATGATTTTGATGCTTTATTAAAGCTTCCGGGAGTCGGAAGAAAGAGCGCGAATCTGATCATGGGAGATGTGTTTGGAAAGCCGGCAATTGTGACAGATACACATTGTATCCGCCTGACAAACCGGATCGGTCTGGTAGATGGAATCAAGGAGCCGAAGAAAGTAGAGATGGCTTTGTGGAAGATTATCCCGCCAGAAGAAGGAAGTGACCTTTGCCACCGTCTTGTTTATCATGGAAGAGAGATATGTACTGCGAGAACGAAACCGTATTGCGACAGATGCTGTTTGGCAGATGTTTGTAAAAAGGTCGGAGTATAGTAAAAAGATCAGGGTATAACAGTCAAAATAAAAAGTCTGTGAAAAGAATCTTAAGAGTAGATAGATTCTTTCACAGACTTTCTTTCTATCAGTCTAAGCTAACTCAATAGCACCTGTTCCGCCGGCACAAGCATAGTAAGCTTTCTTATCCTCAGGTTTTACATAGATCTTAAGGTCGGAGCTGTCCATACCTTCAGCTTTGCATTTATCAAGAATCTTCTCTGCAAGTACAGCAGCGTCATATTCGCCGTTCTGATACTGGATGAAAAGATCATATGCCGGAGCAGCATTTACTGGTGCAGTTGTTTCTGTTACAGTCACTTCAGGAACAGGTTCAGCTGTTGGTGCAGCTGTCTCTACTACAGGCTGAGCAGCTGGTGCTGTGGTAGTCGGATGTACCTCATTAAATCTTTTCTGTCTTTTCTTATCTGTTCTCTTGCTCATGGATGTTACCTCTTTTCTCTAATCTGAAAACCGAAGTCCGGGATGTCTGTCCTTGCTGGTTGAAATAATTTAGTAAAAAGGGGGACATCGGTCACTTTTCCTATTATATAACGAAGTGGAAAATAAGTCAAAAAAGTTGTATTTTTTATCAGATTCGTATATTATGATGTAAGTGTCAAAAGTATAAATTGCGTTTGTGCTTGCACAAATAAGCAAT
>OKTU01001020.1_pt1 | contig 14497 bp, 10 predicted proteins | sample 1606311 | NCBI WGS metagenome assembly OKTU01 (sample SAMEA3879557, study PRJEB24766) | human gut metagenome | biome: human-associated habitat; feature: feces | place: USA | collected 1985/1987
CAGTACCATTTTTCAGCGTTTTGCCATTGTATTTAACAGTAATGCTCTGAGTGATATTCTTGCCCGTGTATGATTTGTTTGAAATGCCAGAAATTGTAGCTTTCTTGAAGTCATTTTTGATACTGTAGGTCTTAGAAACTGAGCCTGTGTAATTGCCCTTGCCTGTGATAGTGACCTTTGCTGTTCCGACCTTGGTGTTGTTTGAATAGGAAACAGTGTAATCAGTATCCTTTTTCAAAGTCTTTCCACCGACTTTTACAGTAACGGACGGAGTTTTTGTCTTGCCATCATATGCGTAGGTCGAAGTGGAAAGTGTCACGCTTGCCTTTGAAATGCTAATTCTTGAAAGTGCAGGGATCTCAGCCGTTTCAAGAATTTTCTTGCAGACAGTACATTCCTTGTGTTTTGAGCCTTTAACTCCGATAGAAGCCGTTTTGTCGACTATCCAACCGCTTGACTTGTGACCTGTGGCTGGGATAGTTTCGGTGTAGGAGTCACCGCATGAGCAGGTGTATTTTACTGTGCCTGCGGTGGTGCAGGTGGCGTTGCTGAGAACAGTTTTTGTATAGCTGTGTTCATGATAATCGTCCAGCGCAAATGGTGAGAGCTTGTAAAGGGTCGGTGCTGAATTATTTGTGACATACCATTTTACCATGCCGTCACTGCATACAACAGGTTGACAATCTGAAAGTCCGAAGGAGTGAGAAATGGCTTTGGTAACAGTTTTGCCGTTTGAGTCAACTGTCATGGTCTTTGTGGCGGTCTTGCCTGTGGAACTGTTGTATTCTTCCCACATAACAAGGAACAGATTGTCATTTATCTTTATAAGCTGAGGGGTGCGGCAGGTCACTTTACTTGATGTGCCGTAGTTTGTGAGGGCTATATTCTGTGTGCCGTTGAAAAGCTCGTCTGTGACGCTTATGTAAACATTTCTTGTCTTACAACTGCTTGAAACGTCTTTTGCATAGGCTATCAGACAGTTTCCGCTGCCAAGCTCAAAACCGCCTATTGAAGCACCTGTGTAGTTGCTTTTGTTCATATCGAACTTAACAGGGATAGAAACGCTCACGGCTGTTGATTTTCCGTCAGCCTTATATTTTGTGAGAGTAATGCCGTTTACAGAAAGGTAAGAGCCGTTCATTGTGTAGTTGCTTGATTCTGAGTGGTCAACTCTGTAGATGTATTTTCCGCTTTCGTCAGCTTTGATGAATTGGTTGAATGAGTGGCTAACATAGCCGTCTGTAAGATTTAAAACGTCATACATTGAGTCGGTCAAGGACATGGAGGATTCGTCAATGGTGAAAAGCATATTTGCCTGATGATTTATGCCGTCGCTGTCAGCATACATCTCATGGCAGGTGTAAACATAAAGCTTTCCGCCCGCTTCTTCCATTCTCAGTGAGCCTGCCGAGAACGGCTTTGTTGTATTGACACCTGAGATACTGCATGAATTAACCTTGCTCCAGCTCTTGGTGTATTTGACTACTCTCACAACTTCCTTGCTGTCGCTTTCGGCAGTGTTGTTCTGACCGAATACGAGATAGTTATAGTCTTTTCCTGAATAAAAGCCACCAAATAGGTTAAGCTCTTTTGAAATAGTGCGTTGTGAGATAAGCTTATTGCCGTCTGCGGAATAGTTTTCTACCACAATGCCGCTTGATGTGTTTTCAAGCCTTGTGAGCGTTCCGTCGCTGTTTTGTACAAGATAAGAGTTTGTGACCGATGACCATGTGTTGTAATGGTTATCTGAAGCATTGTCTGTTGTACGTCCGCTGAGTATAGTGGCAGAGCCTTTTGTGTCGCTATCCATAGGCGTAACTGTCACTGTACAGCTTGCTTTCACACTGTTGTCGGTGGTGGCGGTTATTATGCATACGCCTGCCTTGTTTCCGTACACCTTGCCGTCTTTTGTAACCGAAGCCACAGAATTATCACTGCTTGACCATGTGAAGCCGTAGTCTATATCGGAATTGCTTCTTGCAGAAAGTTTAAGGCTGTCGCCCGTTTTGAGCGTGGCAGAAGAATTTGAAATCGTAACACTGCTAGGCTTTTTCCAAGCAATATTCTCTGAGTAGAAATTGCCGTCAGTATCACGCTCTATGGCTGTCACAGTGCCGTTCGTATAATACAAAGCGAAAACAGGATAAGCTGTTTTATATGAAGCCACCTGCTTGAAATCATTGTTGAACTCCATAAGGGTGTTGTTGTTTACATACATTATAGTGCTGTCATTTTCGCTGTTGTATACAGTTCTTGTTCCAACGCTGTTGTAGAGATCACCTTTGTTTTCATGTTCCGCTCTTGAAACGCTTCCAAAGAGAGATAATGTATTATCTGTTGATGTATGAAATTTGGCAGATTCCACGATGTTTACAGTGCCGCTTGCAGAAGAAGTCCACGCAAGCTTGCCGTTGCCAAGCATTTGTGCGTTGTCATAATGATAATCGTAATATTTCTGATAGAAATAGTCGATAGATTTATCAGACACGGTTATTTTGTTATTTGAAATGTTTCCAAAGCCAAGGGCGTTCATTTTGTGAGTATAGCCCCAATAAACGTAATCAGCGCTTCTTTCAAAATAGAAGTTTCCGTTTGTGCTGTCAAAGCCTGAGAATTTTGTTATGGCAACATCGGTGCTGCAGGAGGACAACTTATTTCCGTTTGAGTCCAGCAGAAACAGATTATCGCCTTTTTCAGCACCACTGCTGTCTGTTACATAGTAATATATCCTGCCGTTATCGTCAACGCCAAAACAGTTTGGGTAATTTAAAATACCATTGGGGGTATACTTGCTCACATTAACGCTTTTGGTCACCTTTTCCGTATCGGTGTCAAAGGTCTTTATGTAATAAGAATATGACGAGCCCTTCACGCTGGAATTGTATGTGCTGGTATCTCTTTCGATATAATAGATCTTGGAGTTATTTGCATATACATTTATAATGTCACCAAGCGTTGCTACAGTTCTCACGGAGTTGTTGGAAAAACTATAGAATTTAATTAGCTTCTTGTAGTTTTCCACAGTATAATAGTATAGTCCGTTTTTAGTGGCAGAAACCACGTTTACGAAAACCTGATCGGAGCTGTTAAAAGTCAGAAAATCTGACGGCATTTTTACGGCGCCGTTTGCAGAATAAGCCTGAGCTGATATAGCGGTGTTCCCCAATATGCCGTTAATGCTTTCTGGAAGCGGAAGCAGTGCGGCAGAAGCTGTTATAACAAAAGCTGTAAGTCCTGCGGCGATCTTTTTAGTCAACATATTTATCCCTCTTTACTATGATCTTTACCCCGACCCTATGTGTATATTATACTACTTTTTTTGCCTGATTTCAAGTAAAAAGCTCCGCCACAGCGAATGCCGCGGCGGAGTTTTTAGGACTTTTGGAAGAAATTACTTGTTACCTGTTGTCTTGTAAGCGTCGATCATCTTCTTGACCATCTGACCGCCTACAGAGCCGACCTCACGAGCTGTAAGATCGCCGTTGTAGCCCTGCTTGAGGTTTACGCCAACTTCGTTAGCTGCTTCCATCTTGAACTTGTTGAGTGTTTCTCTGCCTTCCTGAGTTGTGATACCTTTCATTTTCGTATCTCCTTTTCATTTGTTTTTCGGGTTTGCAATAATATTATATGTCTGCATGATTTGATTATAATAGGTAATTTATAGAACGAAATGGGGCGGTTTTTGGAATGAAAAAAATTAAAAGCTAAAATTAGTATGATTTTAAACGGAGCAAAATTCAAAAAAAATCATTTACATATAAATTATACTTCTTTTGGAAATTGTGCGGTTTTGTATAGTCACTGTTTTCAATTGTCAAAATACCACTGGACACAGTGATTATATGCCCTGCACTGCTGCTGCCGTATTTCAGCATATAACCGTTGAGATCAAGGGTGACGGTGCGGTTGACCACTAATGTGGTGTAAATGGTAATGTCTGACGTCAGTTTGACTGTTCCGTATGAAGCTTCTCTGATTGCTGAAACCAGTTCCGCCGATGTGGAAACTTCCGCCGTCCCACTCGCTGCCATATTATCCTCGGCAAATACACTTGTCGACACAAGGCAAAGAACCATACAAAGGGTGAGCATGATACTGAGTATTCGTTTTTTTATTTTCCGTTACCTCTGTTTTCGTATATGTCGGCTCAATCAAGAGCAATGATTGTAATATTATAGACAGCACCGTTCAGCTGTGTGCCGGGGGTCAACTGGATAAATTCATATTGCAGCACAATATCACTGCCGGCATTGTAGATGCGGTTGAATGCAAACGGCATCCACACTCGTGAATTATCTGCATCGTTCATATACCTTTCGATCAATGTATCATTAAGAATGCCTTGTCTGCCTTTCAATACTACCGAGTACCATCCACCCATGTCGTGAGAAATGCAGACCGAACCGCTGAATGAAATACTGTATGTATGTCCGGCTTTCAGCGTTACGGTTCTATTGGCTCGATCCCATACAAAAAGTCCTCCGGAATTGCAATCTTCAAACAACTGAAGCGGCTGATTGAATGAAGCGCCGGTGCCGCCGTTTGAGGCGTGAAAATACCCCGAACAGCTGCCGTTCTGACCGGCATCGCCCTTGTCGCCTTTATCTCCTTTTTCGCCTTTATCTCCCTTGTCGCCTTTGTCTCCCTTGTCTCCCTTTTCGCCGTCTGTGCCGTCAACACCGTCTGTGCCGTCAATGCCTGCGGCTTTTACGCTGGTGTCGGTTTCTCCGATCCACCAGTTGCCGTTCTCTCCGATAAACGGGGTGTTGCCGTCCGCACCATCGGAGCCGTTTTGTCCGTTTGTTCCGTCTTTTCCATCGGCTCCGTCTTTTCCGTTTATACCATCCTTGCCGTCAAGACCTTTCAAAACCGAAAGATCGTACAGGTTCAGCCATATTTCATCGCCGACATAGCGCCACTGCAGGGTGTTTTCGCTTACACGGAACTCCGGTGTCTTTCCGTTTGCTCCGTCTGCACCTTTCTGCCCGGTGGGGCCTGTGATGTCGGCTATCGCCACAAGGTCCTGCCACTCATCGCCCTCGTAACGCCACTGTATGTGGGTTTCAGCTCGCTGCACCTCTATGCTTTTGGCGTTAATGCCGTCAGTGCCGTTGATACCGTCTTTGCCGTCGGCTCCGTCTTTACCGTCAACTCCGTTAATGCCGTCCTTGCCGTCGGCACCATTAGAGCCGTCTTTACCGTCTGTGCCGTTTATTCCGTTCTTGCCGTCAGAGCCGTCTTTACCGTTTTTACCGTCTGTTCCGTTTTCTCCGGCAGCGCCCCGCAGCTCGGTAAGCGCCACAAGGTCGTGCCAGTCGGCTTCGTCGCTGTATTTCCACTGAATCGCCGTGCCGTTGTTTCGCACCTCCGGCAGTGCGTCGCCTGTTTTTGCCGCCTTGCTCCATCCTATTGCAAGCACGCTGCAAAGCACCAAAAGAGCGGCGCAAATCGCCAAAACTGTACCTGTGAGTAGTTTTTTTCCTGTTTTCATCTTTTTTCCTCCGTTCGGAATTGTTTATCACGGCGGAGCTTTGCGCCGCTGCCCACGCCGTAAATGAGCAGCGGTCGATAGGCTTATGCTTGGTTTGCTTTGTACTTATCCACAAACAGGGCGACCCCCTGTTTTAAGACCTCCATCTGGGTTTTCAGATAATATTCATCCTCAAACATCGCATAATGAACGCAGGCGCGGACGAATATAAAGATCAGCGGCGTGATGACCGTATATGGAATGCCGATCTTCGGCTCCAGCCGCTTGGCGTACTCGGTATAGCGTTCGTTCACGCCCTCAAAGAATTTCTTGCCGTGCTCGATATACTTTGGGTGCGTATATATCTGATACATCAGGCGATATTTTTTTCCGTGCTTTTTTGCTGTCCAATACGGGACCTCCTTCACAAAACGGACAACATCCTCGGGGTCGGTGGGTGCCATCTCCATAAAGTCGTCCTCAACCTTTTCCATACAGTATGCCGTTGACTCAATGATCAGTTCATCAAGGTTTTTAAAATACGAATACAAATTTGCTTTCGTGCATCCGCACGCATCGGCTAGTGCTTTAATTCCTGTGCCTGTGAGCCCGTTTTCCGCATAGCACTCGAAGCACTTTTCCATTAGTTCACGTTTCCGCTCATTGTGCTGTTGCTCAGTTGTTTTCATGTTGCTTCGCTCCTTTTATGCGTACCGACCGTTCGTTTATGATTAGTATAACACAGATTTGTAACAAAGTCAAGAATTGTTCAAAAAATGAAGAAAATAAAGTTTCAACATGATCTTATAAAAAAGTCCTTACAGCAGAAAGAAAATAGCGGCTTACCTCAACGATCAAAAACCGTACTAATAAATATGTCCATAAGACTTATGGAAAGATGGGATAGGCTTATTGACTTTCCATGTTCTCATATGATATAATAAATTCATATTAACACAACATTTCTGTTTAGGGGGTATATCAAATGAAAAAGCAAAATGCAGGGCTTATCGCTCTGAGTATCGTTTTTATTCTTATGGGTGGTTTCTCTACTATCTATAATCTCAGCAAGTATGTTTCAAACAGGGTTTTCATGTCAAGTGCTGAGAAAACCACAGGCTATGTGAAGTGGATAGACCATGAGTTGAAAACTTGGGGACATAACAAAAAGGCAAGCAACAAAGCTGAAACATATTACATAACTGTCGCTTTTGATGTTGGCGGCAAGGAGTACACAAGAGAGATCTTCACAGGCACATATTATGTGAGTCAGAACGAAAAAGTGAACGTGTATTACAACACTGATAAAAACGGTGAGCCTGACAAGGTCGTGACCGATATTGATAATGATAAAAGACCGTATCTTACTTGGCCGCTGATACTTTTGCTTGGCATTGTGCTACTTGTGCTTACTAAGAAAAATATTATCTCAGTGGGGAGAAAGAGATAAAAAAGTAATCATTAAAATAGTAACCAAAAGAAACTTTGTGCAACTAAATAACAGAAAAGCAGAAAGGAGATCTTTATGAAGGTGATCTATAAATGTGCCGCAATTTTGACGGCGGCGATATTGTCAGTGCAGTTTCCTTGCGCAGCATTTGCGGATATGGAGCATGGCGGAGATAATGACAGCCCGAAATTCAAGATGGGCAGGATAATTTTTACTGATAATGGTTATGGCTACGAAAAGGAAGGTCTGGAAAAATCGGAGATCGCTGATGAAGATTTGGCCGATACGGACGACGGGGCTTCAGCTTATGCACAGAAGGCAACGGCTTCGATGCCTGCGAAATATGACCCCAGATCTAAGAATACGCTGACGACTATCAAAAATCAGTTCCAGACAGGCACTTGCTGGGCGTTTGCGGCACTTTCCTGCACAGAGAGCAATCTTATCCAAAAGGGGCTTGAAAATCAAAACGTGCAGTTTTCTGTGCCGAGCCTTGTCCTCTCTACATATGCTAACGGCGGATTTGACGAGTCAATATGGGATTGCGGCGGAACGTGGATGGATTCGTCCCTTGCAATGGCGGCTCATAGGGGACTTTGCTATGATGAATATGAACCTTTCGTGTCCGACGGAACGGAAGCCACTATCGTATCTGAGGAGAAAAAGGGCGTTTGCGAATATCAGCTTAATTACGCTTCCACTATCACAGGCGGACGAAACGCCATTAAAAACAAGATAAAAGAGCTTGGCGGAGTAATGGTGAGCTATTATGCAGACGACCTGTATATGACCTTTGATAACAAAAGCTATTACAATCCGGAAACTACAAAATATAGTGGAATAAATCATGCCGTAAGCGTAGTGGGCTGGGACGATAATTACAGCAAGACAAATTTCCTTGCAGGCTATCAGCCAAAGAAAAACGGGGCATGGCTTGTGAAAGGCTCTTGGGGAGTATCCAGTGGCACAGACGGTTATTACTGGATATCCTATGAAGAGGCAGAAATGACCGATTGGGTGGCGTTCGACCTCACTGAAAGCTGTGATAATAATTACCATTATCCTGCTAATAAGGATAATTCTATATTTTATGTTAGCAATGAAAATAAAATGAGCGGTGCTGATGTTTTTACAGCAAAAAAAGACGAGCTTCTTGACAAAGTGGGCTTTATGTATCTTGGCTACACCGGAAAGTCTGACTACACCGTGCAGGTCTACACTTCTGTTTCAGACAGCACTCCTGTGGGGATACTTGAATGTGAGGTCAGCGGAAAGGTGCAGAGCGACGGCTTTTATACCGTGGACATCCCTGATGTTGAGCTTGACGAGGGCGAAAGATATTCTGTCGTGATGACATTCAGCGGTGATGACGGCTCAGGCTATGTGACCGTTTATGGATATTCAGACGGGGTCATGAAGCCTGGTCAGGCGTATATTTCCAATGACGGCGACAGTTGGACGGACGTTACCGACAAGGACGCTTATACTGGTCAGCCTATAATATTTGCCTATACCGATGATATAGATAAGTCTGATAAAAGCGAGCTTGAAACACTTGTGGCAAAGTATGAAAAGCAGAGCGGTTATGAGCGTGAGGTCAATAACTGCAAGAAAGTTATTGCAGACGAAAACGCTTCAAAGAACGATATCACCAATGCCAAGCTTCTTATAAAGGCAAAGGCGAAAGAGATAAAGGAACAAAGCCTTGTTATAAAGACAGCGACGGATTGGAAAAACTTCGCAAAGCGTGTATCAGGCGGTGAAAGCTTTGCAGGAAAGCGTGTTGTGCTTGAAAAAGACATCGACTTCGGTGGTGCAAAGATATCGGCAGTAGGAACGGCTTCAAAGCCTTTTTGCGGATATTTTGACGGCAACGGACACGTTCTGAAAAACGCTGTTATCCAAAATAATTCTTATGCAGGTCTGTTCGGCTATGCCGAGGACAGAGCGCAGATAAGAGATCTCAGTGCTGAGAAAATAACTGTCAGCGGTAAGTACGCAGGCGGGATCGTTGGTGAATTTGATGCGGTATCTATCCAACGCTGTACGTTCAGCGGAACTGTCAAGGGTACAAGCTCAGCAGGCGGAATCGTGGGCAAAGCAGGTGGTCTGACCCTAACAGAGTGTGCTTCAGACCTTGCAAAGTCAAGCAGTTCAAATGCTAAAGCTATGGTGGGCAGCATTGATAATGACGCTTTTTATTATGGACGGCAATATGCCGATTGCTGGTATAACGGCAACTTTTCTGACAGCAAGGTAAAGAAAACGGCTTTGTCTAACGTTACAAGCTCTGCAGCTTATTCGCTGAATACCATTGGCGGAAAGCAGACAGACAGCGGCAGGTGGACAATGGCAGGCGGCAAAGCAAGGCTAACTCGTCAAGGGGAGCAGGCTTCGCACAAGATAACATTTGAAGCTCCTGACAGCAAGCATTATGCCTGCACTGATAAAGACGGCAAGGTGAAATATCCTGCTGTCAAAGTGCAAAGCGGTTATGCTCTTAAATGGTACAAGAACGGAATTGCTGTCGATGCGAACACAGTTTATACTGCTGACAGCACAGTAAAGGCAAAGCTTGTTGAAGCAGAATTTGTCACTATCGACTATGTTTTAAATGGCGGCACGAACAGTACAGGCAATCCAGAATACCTCAGCAAAGGCGAAGGCGTGACGCTTTCCGAGCCGACAAAAGAGGGTGCAGACTTTGCAGGCTGGTATGATAACGCTGCATTTTCAGGCGAAAGAATAGAAAGCATCTCATATTCAGGCGGTGCAAAGACCCTTTATGCCGCATGGAAGCCTTATACATATAACGTTACGTTTGTGGATAAGGACGGCAAGGTGATAAGTCAGCAGACAGTGGAATATGGTAAGTCTGCAAAAGCTCCGAAAGCCCCTGCTATAAAGGGTCTGCGTTTTACAGGCTGGGACAAGGACTATAAAAACGTCACAGAGGATATGACTGTCAAAGCGGAGTATTCTGACAGCAAGCTTATTGCAGACTGCGAGATAACAGGCTTCATGAACAGCTTCACATACACAGGAAAGAATATTGAACAGCCTGACGTAACGCTCACCTATGAGGGCAAAGAGCTTAAAGAGGGCGTGGATTACACTGTTTATTATAAGACCAATCTTAACGCAGGACCTGCAAAAATGACCTTTGTTGGAAAAGGCGAATACAGAGGCTCTGTTGCAAAAAGCTTTACTATCCAGCCAAAGGACGCTTCCAAGGTCAAGCTTTATTACGCTACACCACTGTCGTTCACCGGCAAGGAGATAACACCTGATGTGCTTATAAAGGACGGCAATAAGACCCTTGAACGTTATGTTGATTATATGGTGATGTATTTCTCAAACGTGAATGTTGGCACGGGCAAGATAACAGTTGAATTTTACGGAAACTATAAGGGCAAGCAGACCGTTTCCTTTGTTATAAATCCTGCAAAACAGCAGATACAGGTGCTTGAAACAAGATATAAGGGCTTTTTTGTGGATTTTGTGCAGAAAGGATCTGCAACAGGCTATGAGGTCCAGTATGGCACAAGATCTGATTTTTCAGATGCTTCCACTTACAGATCCACCACCAACAAGACGGATAAGATGACGGTACTTGGATTAGGGGCTTCAAAGACATATTATGTAAGAGTTCGCTCTTATACTGTCAAGGGCGGAAAGACCTATTACGGCAACTGGTCAGACGCTAAAAGCATTGTTACGGCAAAGACTAATTTTGCAAACGCAAAGGTCAGCGGTATTTCTTCAAAAAGCTTTACCGGCAAGGCGATAACGCAGAAGATCACAGTAAAATATGGCTCAAAGACCCTTAAAAACGGCACAGACTACACTGTGAAATATTCTGCAAACACAAAGGTCGGCACCGCAAAGGTGACTATCACAGGCAAGGGCATTTACGGCGGAGTTATCACCAAAAGCTTTGCTATCTATCCTGCAAAGCAGGTGATACAGAAGCTTTACGGTACATATGCAGGCTTCTTTATAGACTATGCACAGAAAGGCTCTGCCACGGGATATGAAATATCATACTCACAGCGTTCCGACTTTAAGGGAGCAAGAAGCGTAAAGGTAACAAACAACCGCACCGATAAAAAGACAGTTTCCGGGCTTGCAAGATATCAAAAATATTACGTCCGTGTAAGAAGCTACACTGTCAAAGGCGGAAAGACTTATAACGGAGCGTGGTCCGATAAAAAATGGGTCTATACTCAATGATCCGACAGACGATAAAAATGCCCCTGATCATTTTCTGGTCAGGGGTAATTTTGTGTGCCTAGAAAAGTTCTGCTTTGTACTTGATAGAATCCTCCTCCGTTATCTCACGGATAACTTTGCATGGATTTCCTGCCGCAAGAGAATTTGGCGGTATGTCACGGGTGACAACGCTTCCTGCACCGATAACACAGCCCTCGCCTATGGTTACTCCGCCTGTGATGACAACATTGCTTGCTATCCAGCAGTTGGAGTGTATTGTGATAGGCTTGCCGTATTCATCATCATAAACAGTGCCGTCAGACTTTTTCTTCATGTTACGCTCCTGCCATCTGAATGGGTGAACAGGTGTGGCAATGGTGCAGTTGGGACCGAAAAACACGTTGTCGCCAATCGTCACAGGGCAGGTGTCAAGCACTGTCAGATTGAAGTTTGCATAGCAGCCTGAGCCGAACTTTGTGAAAACGCCATAGTCAAAATACACAGGACCTTGGAGAAAAAATCCCTCGCCATGGTCGGGAAGAAGCTCGTCAAGGATAGCTTTTCTTCTCTCATCATCTTCATACAAACTGCTGTACTGCTGTGAAAGCTTGTGAGCCTTTGTCCTCAATTCTGCAAGCTCCTTGTCGGAGGAGTCATATATCTTGCCCGCAAGCATTTTTTCTTTTTCAGTCATTATAAAACGCCCTTTCTGCGTGTAGTGTCATTTGATTTTGTTGAGAGTATAGCACAAGTTTCGGGCTGTGTCAATAGTTTTTTGGGGGTCGAGTGATAGAATAAAAAATGGTATACAAAAAGTGGAGAATGCTTATGGGCAAAGCACTCTCCACTTTATTATACTATATGAAAAGCTTGGCAGGGTAGAAAAAGTTATAGGTAAAATCCCTGCATATAATTTGTGTACATAAAGGTATCTTCATCATCAGCGGTATTGTCACCAGCGGGCTTTTTTCTGCCACTAACACAAGAAGCCAAAATTATCAGACCGCCTAGAACAATTGCAACGCTCACTCCAAGGGCTACCAAAACCGCACAGAAAACTTTTACTATCATAAACACCGCTCCAATCATATTTCTCATACTTCGCCATAATTACTATTATGATTATATGCTGGTTTTGCCTGATAATCAATAAAAGCCGTGTAAAATGCAGATAAAAATCAAGTCAGTTTTTGTCTGTATAAAAAATCTTGTGGTAAAAATATTTTCAAAACGTTTCATGATTTAACAATTTTAAATGAAGAAAATTATAGCTTTCAGCTTAGTATAAAATTGCACAAACTGAGCTTTTTGTAAATGGTTAGCATTGTATATTACACTGAAAATGTACGATTCTTGAAAAAATATACATAAATATGGGGTGAATACTTGACTGGATTAAAATTTTGTGATAAAATTATTAACGTGAATGAGTGTAATTATGGTTACTTATATGAAGTAAATATGGAAGAGGGAAAAATAATGGAAAAAATAGAACCCTTTAAACAAAAAGTATGGCTTGCGTCACCTACAATGCATGGTGAGGAGCTGGAATATGTTACTGAGGCTTATAATACCAACTGGATGTCTACAGTCGGTAAGAATATAAATGAGGTCGAGAAGATAGCGGCGGAGAAGTCTGAAGTCAAGTATGCTGTTGGCCTTTCATGCTGCACGGCTGCGCTTCACTTGTGCTGTAAGCTTGCTGGCGAGAGGCTTTATGGCAAGCCTGCTATATCTCGTGGTGCTCTTGAGGGCAGAAGAGTTTTTTGCAGCGACATGACCTTTGACGCTACTCTCAACCCAGTTGTTTACGAGGGCGGTATCCCTGTTTTTATCGACACTGACAGAGATACTTGGAACATGGATCCTGTGGCGCTTGAAAAGGCTTTTGAGATGTATCCTGAAGTCAAGCTGGTAGTAAGCGCTGAGTTATACGGTTTTCCTGGAAGAATGGACGAGATCAAGAGAATATGCGAGAAGCATGGTGCGCTTTTGATCGAGGACGCTGCTGAGGCTATGGGCGCTACAATTGACGGCAGACAGTGTGGAAGCTTTGGCGATTACAGTGCTGTAAGCTACAATGGCAATAAGATAATAACAGGTTCTAGCGGCGGATGTTTGCTGACGAACAGCCTTGAAGATGCAAACAGGGCTCGTAAGTGGTCAACGCAGGCTCGTGAGAATGCGGCATGGTATCAGCATGAAGAGGTCGGGTACAACTATCGTATGTCGAATGTTATTGCAGGAGTCGTTCGTGGTCAGTATCCGCATCTTGAGGAGCATATTGCACAGAAAAAATCAATATACGAGAGATACAAAGAGGGCCTTAAAGGGCTTCCTGTTAAAATGAATCCTATCGTTGAGGGTACAGAGCCGAATTATTGGCTGTCTGCACTTATCATAGATAAAGACGCAATGTGCAAGCAGGTTAGAAATGACAGCGAGGCTTTGTACATCAAAGAAGCTGGCAAGACTTGTCCTACTGAAATTTTGGAAGCGATAGCAAGCATAAATGCAGAGGGAAGACCAATATGGAAGCCAATGCACATGCAGCCTATGTACAGAATGCACGAGTGCGTTGGTCGCGACGGCAGTATTAGATGCCGCACAAATGCTTATATCGCAGGCGGTGCAGAAGATGTGGGCGCTGATATCTTTGACAGAGGTGCTTGCCTGCCTAGCGATAATAAGATGACTGAGGAACAGCAGGAGAGAATTATTCGAGTTATCAGGAGTTGTTTTGAGTAATGTATGCGAAATACATAAAGAGAATACTTGACTTTGTTTTGAGTTTAATGGCACTTATCGTGCTGTCTCCGCTGTTGGTGATATTGATAATTCTTGGTGCAGTCTTTATGAGGGGCAACCCGTTTTTTACTCAGGCACGACCTGGTAAGAATGAGAAGATCTTTAAACTCATAAAGTTTCGGACTATGGACAATCGCAAGGACAAGGACGGAAAGCTTTTGCCTGATGATGTGCGTTTGAATAAGTATGGAAGGATACTTAGGAGTACTTCGCTTGATGAATTGCCAGAGCTTATCAATATTTCGATAGGGGATATGAGCATTGTGGGTCCGAGGCCGCTTGTGCCTCAATATCTTCCATATTATACGGAAGAAGAGAAGCATCGTCATGATGTAAGACCAGGATTAAGCGGATTAGCTCAAGTGAATGGAAGAAATGGCTTACAATGGGAACAGCGATTTGCATATGATTTAGAATACGTAAGAAACATTACGTTTCTAGGAGACTTGAGAATTGTATTTTTAACTGTTAAGAAGATAATAAAAAGTGAAGGTATAGTAGTATGATATAATCCCCTTAGAGTAGACACATGAAATAATAAAATGGTGTAACTCTAA
>OKTU01001027.1_pt1 | contig 14395 bp, 8 predicted proteins | sample 1606311 | NCBI WGS metagenome assembly OKTU01 (sample SAMEA3879557, study PRJEB24766) | human gut metagenome | biome: human-associated habitat; feature: feces | place: USA | collected 1985/1987
AGGTGTTATAATAACAAAGGGCATTGCTATATGTTCAAAAAAATAAAAATATAGTTTTAAAATATTTGCTCTGATAATTTAAAACTATATTTTTAAGTGCTTTTTATTTGCTTGTATAAAATACAGGGGGTGGAACATGTACGACGAAAAATGCCTGCATCAGATCGGCGGCAACGTCAAATACCTGCGCGGCGTCTGCCATATTACCCAGCAGGACCTGGCGGCTCGCATCGGCATCAGCCAGACGCACCTGTGCAATCTTGAGCATGACCATGCCCGGATCAGCATGAAGCTGCTGCTGCGTATCGCCAATACGCTGGGGTGCGCTCTGGAAGTACTGCTGGACACAAAAGCGGCGGTGGCCTGGGGCGAAAACAGGGACGAGCCAGAAATGGAAGCGGTTGAGGAAGAAGAAGCAGCAAGCTATTCGCTGGAAGAAGTGCGCCTGCTGCTGCAAATACTGCAGCCCCGCAAAAGCGCGTCCGGTTTAAAAAGGTAAAAGCGATGAATAAGGGAGATGGACGAAGTGAGTAAAAGGGAGATACGTGCCAAAAGACTGGTGGCGGCAGTACTGCTGGCGATCAGTGTGCAGATGTGGTCTGCGCCGCCGCTGTGGGCGGCGGAAGCGTCAGTGCAGACGGAAACGTCGGCGGCCGGGGAACCAAAGGAAACAAAGTACGCAAAAGCAGCGGACAGCGAAACCGGCGGTGAAGCGGACGCCGGGGAAGAAGAAACTGTCGTTGTGCCGGTCATCGGCTACAGTACGCGCTCGGCCGCAGGCAGCGACTACGGCGTCATGCCGCTGGCTGATACGGCTGTTGACGGCGCGCTGACAGGGGTAACCAGCATCAACGGTTCAGAGCTTGTTGTTGATAAAGTCAATAATAATTTCTTTATTGGAACCATACAAGATGGTGGTAGCTTTGATAAAAACTTTAAAAACAATGCTGCCATAGGTCTTGACATACGCGTCGATAAAAATGGTAATAACAGCGTTTTTGGCATTGAAGCTACAGGCTGGGGTGAGTCAGCCAGTGTTTTTGGTTATAACGCTACGGCTGATAACTTTGGTAGTTCTTTTGGTGCCGGCGCACGATCTGAAGATGGTAACGGCAGTGCTTTTGGTTATAATGCGGAAGCCTGGGGAGGGACTGGTAACAGTGCTTTTGGTTATAATGCGAAAGCTATAAACGGAGGTTATGGCGTTGCTGTTGGTGCGGAAGCGAAAGTTGAGTCTGCGGGTGGTATCGCTATAGGTGCTCTTGCTAACGTAGGGACGGGAGTGCAAACGTACGGAAGCGGCATTGCTATTGGTAGGGAAGCGCATACGAACAATGATCTAACTATCGCCCTTGGTTACAATGCAGAATCAACATTTGAAAGTAGTATTGCTGTCGGTGCAAATAGTGCTACAACAGCTGCCTATCAGGTAGCCTTTGGTACAGGCGAAGTTAAAACCGTCGATGGAGCGGAAGTAGTCACCTGGACGAATCGCCGCAGTCTGGCTGGCATCAGCGATATCGATATGGAAGGTGCGCTGACAGGGGTAAATAAGATCGACATGAAAAACGGCGCTTTGACAGGCGTTAGTACTATCAACGGCAATGTTCTTGTACCTATGAACGAAGATGTGACTAACAAAAGTCTGGCTATTGGCACCGGGGCTGCTTTTTCGCCTTCATCAGCAACAATTTATAAAAATGCCATTGCCATAGGTAATGGCGCATATGCTGGTGGCAATGGCTCGCTTGCTATCGGTTTTGACTCTAATGGTAACGCGGCTGCAGCCGGTGGTGTAGGAAGTATTTCTCTGAACGCTATGGCTAGTGGAGACCACAATGTAATAATCAGCGGTTGGGCAGATGCTTATGATAGTGTCGTTATCGGTTATGGAGCAGGGACAGATAATTCTAATGTTGTAGCAATTGGTAACGGTAGTTATGGCGGGGCTGATGGTACTGCTTTGGGGTATGCTGCGGGAACAGATGGCCGCAACAGTGTTGCTATTGGAGCTAAAAGTTCTGTAGCATCAGGAGATGATAATAAGGTATCCTTCGGTCATAAGGTTGGCGATCTCAACTATGCAGATGGCAGTGACTACAGGGACGACCTGTTCCGCAGTCTGGTAAATGTTGCCGACATCGATATGCACGGCAACATCAGCCTGGGCGGCGAGTGGAATGATAATACAACTTCTGGCCTTTACGAAAGCAATGGCAAAGGCGAGCTGAACGGCGTCACCAGCATCAACGGAGTGATTTTTGCCAAAGACAGTATGCATAATCAAGGTGGTTTGCTTATTGGCACACTTGCCCCCGATACTTATTACTCTGGAGGATTTTCGGTAATGATCGGTACGGATATTGATAATAGCGCCATAGATGCTGTAGGTATAGGCAATAACATAAAGTTAACTGGTGATGGGTCAGTAGCCATTGGATATGGCGCTCAGTCACTTGAGGATGGTATAGCTATTGGTTTCAGCTCACATGCTATCGGCTATGATGTTGTAGCGATCGGAACTTACAGTTACTCTGAATATGCTAATAGTGTAGCGCTAGGTTCTAAGAGCGTTGCCTTGGAAGAGAATCAGGTATCTTTCGGTCATAAGGCTGACGATAAAGATAGTGAAGGAGATATCTACGGTAGCGATCTGTTCCGCAGTCTGGTAAATGTTGCCGATATTGAAATGCACGGTGCTTTGACAGGCGTTACAGGTATCGACGGTGTAACCGTCAGCGGCACGGATGCCAGCACGGGGCTGACCGTGGGCGGCAATGCCGTGATCGGCAAAACTGATACGCCGTTCAGCAGTACTGGCTTTGCAGTTGCTAAAGACGGCGCTGTGACTGCCAAAACTGTCAACGGAGCGACGATAACAGGTACTGCTTTTAATGGTGTAACGCTTAGTACGGACGGCAAAGTCAACGGCGCGGCTATCACCAGTAACAGCTTTAATGGTGTGACGCTGGAAAAAGGCGCCGACAGTCACTATAAAGTTGGCGGCGTCGACGTAACGAAAATGCAGACTGACGTTGCAGGCAAAGCGGATGCGGCGACTACACTTACAGGCTATGGCATTACCGATGCCTATACAAAGACCGAAACTGATACAGCGGTAGGAAAAAAGGCAGATAAAGCGACCACGCTTACAGGTTACGGTATTGCCGATGCCTATACAAAGACTGAAACTGATACGGCGATAGGAAAAAAGGCAGATAAAGCAACTACGCTTACAGGTTATGGTATTGCCGACGCTTATACAAAGACTGAAACTGATACAGCGATAGGAAAAAAGGCAGATAAAGCGACCACGCTTACAGGTTACGGCATTACCGACACTTATACAAAGACTGCTGCTGATGCAAAAATAACTGCGGCAACTGCCGATATGGCAACTAAAACGCAGGTAACGGCAGATATCGGCACAGCTAAAACAGCGCTTGAAAGCGCTTATCAGGCAGCAGATACGGCGTTGAGCGACAGAGCGGCAGCCTTGGAAACAGCCGCTACAGGTATGAGTTATGACGCTGGCAAGAATACTACCACCTTTACTGGCGGCGTGACGGCGAATGTACTGACGGCAGGAGAGTTTAAAGTCGGCGCAACAGGCTTCGGCTTTGGCAATGACGGCGCTTTAACGGCTAAAACTGTCAACGGTATAGAGATCAAAAAAGATGAATCGAAAGTAATGGTAGGCGGCATCGACCTGACGGCGCTGAGCAATGGTGATGTAGTTACCGATAATACCAAAGGCATCGGCCGGAATCAGGATACGGCAACGACTACTATCGAAACCAATACGGCGATCAGCAGCAGCGGCATCACTACTAATGCCGTAACTGCCAGCGGTACGGTAAAAGCAAGTGAATTTGTAGAAGGAAGCCAAAAACTTTCTGATAAATATGCTGCTAAAACAGCGCTGGCTGATTATACGACTACTACAGATATGAATACGAAGTTCGCTGATTACGCAACTACTACAGCAGTAGACACCAAACTTGCTGATTACGCTAAGAGCGACAGCGTTTACAGCAAAGCAGCGGCGGATACGGCCTTTGCTAAAGCAGGTGACGTCGATACTTTAAAAACAACAGTTGGTGACGCTGATGGCGGTCTGGTAAAAGATGTTACGGAGCTGCAAAGCGGCAAGGCAGATAAAGCGACTACGCTGGCCGGTTACGGCATTGCTGACGCGTATACGCAAACCGAAATCAATGAGAAGATCGTTGAAGCAACGAAGGATCTGGCGACCAGCGCGACCGTAACAGATATTCAAAGCGGTCTGGATGAAGTGACTGGCAAAACGGCAGGGCTGAGTTATGATACTGCTTCCGGAAGCAGTAAGTTCAGCGGCAGCGTGGTTATTGGCAATGAGGGTGCTAAAACCCATACTCAAATCACAGATGATGCGATTATTTTCGGTGAGGGCACTGATAAGCAGGTCACAGTAGATGCCAGCGGTATCCACGTAGGTAAAAAAGCGGCCGGCGGCATTGCTTTATATGCCGATGCTGACGGTACGCATATCGATCACACCAGTCTGGTAACAGGCTCGGTAACGGCGGACAATCTGAACGGAGTCGCTATCAGCGGCAACGCAACTGACGGTTTGAGTGTAGGCGGCGTCAGTATCAAAGCATTGTCGGAACGTCTGGACAGCCTGGAACAGGATGGCGTGGCTACCGCCGACATGGGCGGCATCAAACGCACTGACGTTGTAGAAAACAGTGGCAAAACAATAATCGAAGACACAACCAGTTTTACTAAAGACGGCTTGAAAACAGCGAACCTGGAAGCGGCGACGGCTGCTCTCGGCGGCGTGAATTTTGCCGCAGGCGCAGTGACAGGCGTCAGCAGTATCAACGGCGTTGTTTTTGGCAATGATGGTAAAATCGGCGGCGTGAGCCTGAGCGGCGGTAAAGTGGACGGAGTGGACGTTGGCTGGCTGGATCAGCGGGTAAAATCGCTGGAAGACAACGGCACAGGAGGCGGCGGTACGGGCGGCGGTGGCAGCAGTGCCAATACCAGCGGCATCCACAAGCCTGACGGCGATACCACTAACATCGAAGGCAATACCAGTATCACTACTGACGGTATTGACACTAATAAAGTCAATGCCAGCGATGCGATCGTTGTCGCTGATGGTGAAAAGAATAAAACAGTTATCAGTAAAGACGGTATTCTGGTGGCCGAAGGCGAAAAGAATCAGGTCAAGATCAATGAAGATGGTATCCACGTTGGTAAAAACAGCTCGGTCGTCAACGACACCGACGGCTTTATTACGGATAAAGGACTGTATATCGGCGTCAGCAGCAGCAGCGATACCAGCACAGCCAAATTCAGCGTTGCCCCTAACGGCAACCTGAGCAGCAAAGCTGGCGACTACGGTTTCAGCAATACCTCGGCAGACGGCGCCAAATTTACCCACAGCGGTGATACGGCTTACGGCACAGGCAGCCAGCTGGATACTACGATCCAGGGCAATAAGGTGACTACCGGCAGGATAGATACGGACGAGTTATACGTAGACGGTAATAAGGTAACTGTAGCCGGAGGTACTATTGACAAGACTGACGCCGTAAACAACCATTTGAGCGGTGCTGATGCCGACGGGAATACAGTGACTAATGACTTTAAGACCAGTGCTGTGAACGGAACGACACAGGCGGCTGAGAAAACCTCGGCTGACGGTAAGGAAAGCACCAAGACCGTCAATAATACCTCGGCAGGTGGTACCGGCGTGACGACCAGCAAAACCACGACCGACAGCAAAGACAATGTGACGGTGAAGGAAAGCAGCTTCGGCACGAATGAAAAAGGCATGACGCTGAGTACAAGCAATAAGGTAACTGACAAAGACGGAAAGGTTACTAAAGACACCAGCGGCACGACCACGATGACCGGCGACAGTATCAGCGTCAGCAAAACAACGACGACTACGGAAAAAGACGCTGACGGCAACGAGAAAGAAGTCACCAAGACCAGCGGCACCACGATCGGCAGCGGCGAAGTGACATTGAAACGCGAGGACGGCAGCACGATAGAAGTAGGCAGCGCCATTGAAGGTATGCAGAGTGATATGCGAGAGCTGGACGGCAGGGTCAACCGTATGGGAGTCGAGATCAAGGAAGTGGGCGCACTGAGCGCCGCTTTGGCAGGTCTGCATCCGCAGCCTGAAAACGCCAACAGCCGTGCGGATTTCGCAATGGCGATGGGCAGTTATGAGGGCAAGCAGGCACTGGCAGTAGGCGGGTTCTATCGCCCTGACAAACGGACGATGCTGAGTATCGGGGCATCTACGACCAGCAGCAAGCATATGATGAATATGGGTATCAGCATAGCGCTGGACAGGCTGCCGGAAGCAGAGCGCAAGGCGAAGGAAGAGGCCAAAGCTGCTGGCGTTGAGCAGGAAACACTGAACAGGGTGCTGGAGCGTCTGGCGGCTTTGGAGCAGGATAACAGGCGTTTGCAGGCTGATAATGAAAAGCGTGATGTTGCTTATGAGAAACTGGCTGCTGATTATACGCAGCTGAAAGAAAAATATATAGAAGAAACTGCTGACAGGCAGCAGCCTGAACAAGCTGAGGCTGAAGAATAAATGTTGGGGGTTGGATGGTAATGAAAAAGACAGTAATCTTATTGATATTAACTCTGATGATGGTGGTGAGTGGTATGTGTTATGAGGCAGGAGATGGCAGTGACTTGAACAGGCAGCAGAAGGTGGCCGATAAGTTTATGGCAGTACTCAGCGGCGATGCTGCGGCTGTGACGCAGCTGCAGGTAGATATGGTGCCGGAGCTGGCAGAGAAGATGACGGCGGCTAATTTTGCCGCTTTGCAAAAGCAGCTGAAGGAACAGTTTGGTATTCAGAAATCGGTGCGTTTTGCGGTTTATGAGCGGTTCGACCAGGGCGACCGCCTGACGTATCTTGTAGGCTTCAGCAGGCAGCAGGCTGTGCGCGCGGTATATGGTTTCGATAAAAACGGTAAGCTGAGCGAATTCGTTTTTGTACCGTTGGAAGTAAAGGCGGCCCAGAAATAAAAATCAATAAAACCCAATAAAAAAGGCCGGACTGTTAAGTCCGGCCTTTTTATATAGATAAGGTCTGTTACCAGGTGAGCCAGGTATAGATGCTGAATACTGTCAGCAGCATGACTTCTAAAATAAACATCGGTTTGAGGGTCTTGAAGAAGTCGGCTTTAAAATAATCCAGGGTGACGATAAAACACATATGGGTCGGCGTCAGCATTTGTCCGGCTACGCCGAAGGCCATGGCCACGCCTGCCAGGTTCAGGTCGCCGGGCGACAGGGCTGCTACTATAGGCATAACGATCGCTACATGACCCTGTGACAGACCTGTCAGGATGCCGATAATAAAGGAGATAGCTGCGATAATGACAGGTACGGGCAGCGGTGAGGCTTTAAAATCTTCCACGATGGTATGCAGAACGTTGGTATCGGTCAGGATCTGGATAAAATAGAGGATGCACAAAACGTTCATCAGCATTTTCCAGTCGCAGGCGCCGGTAAAAACTTCTTTGATGTTCAGGACGCGGCTTGTCATACGCAGGACCGGGATCATGGCGAAGGTGACCAGAGCCATAGCGGTGGAGGCGTTAAGGTCGCAGAAAACTACCAGCAGGAAGTTGATTACGACCGGGGAAAGCGACAGTACCAGGTTCATAATGTCCTGACGGCGTTCGGCCGGATCGACATCTACATTGCTGTTAGCGGGCATATCCAGCGGCCGGATGAGCACCAGCCAGCCCAGGGCAAATGCCAGCAGGGTCAGCCAGCACAGGTGGGCGATAAAGTCGCTGAAGGCAACGCCGGCGATGCTGCAGGCCATGATCATGCCGGGGATGATGGGACTGGAAAATTCAAAGATATGCCGGAACCAGAAATTGATGGCGGCTTTATGTTCTTTGGTAAGGTCTGTATTGCGGCTGGCCGCTTCGACGATGGGCGCAGAAAAACGTGCGCCGCCCAGCGAAGGCAGCAGGCCGAGAAAAGCTGGCATAATGGCCAGTGTAAATTTTTCGCTGGCAAATAAGCGCTGCAGGGCGCGGATCATTCCGTCTAAAGCGCCGCTGGTACGCAGCTCGATTTCCAGGCACATGACAAAATAGAGCGCCAGGATCAGGTCGTAGGTGCGCTGCATGGTAAGCGTGGTGGTGAAGGCGCTGACCAGATAATGGAACTGAGGGGCTACTAAAGCCCAGATCAGCAGGCCGCCTGCCAGGATCGCCGGACCGATGGGGATGTGGCGGCGCAGCAGGATGATGATCAGCAGCATTGCTAAAGCGATCACGAGAAAAATATTCATTTTAAAACCTTCTCACTCTCAAATAATATATCTATTATACAAAGAATGCAGAGAAATTTCCATATTCGGCTGAAAAAAGGTATAATAAAAGAAAATATACTTCTGGAGGTGTACTATGTATATCAGTCGCTTATGTTTGCAGAATTACCGCTGTTATGATAATTTTGAGATAGATTTCAACAAAGAACTGACTGTTATCGTAGCTGAAAACGGTAAGGGCAAAACAGCTATTTTAGATGCGGTCGCTGTAGCTTTAGGGCCTTATCTGGCGTGCTTTGACGGTGTTAAGGCCAACCAGATCAGTGATACGGACGTACGCCAGACCAAAGATACTGTAGGCAGGACTTTGGAGCATGTGCTGCGGATGAAAAGCCAGTATCCCGTTGTGATCGGGGCAGAAGGCGTTGTTGACGGCGAAAAGATCACATGGAAAAGAGAATTGAAGGCGGCCGGGGGGCGGACGACGATCCTGAATGCGAAGGCTTTGAGCGAGTATGGGCGGCATATGGTCAAGGCGCTGCGGGAGGTCAACGACAGTAAAATAATTTTGCCGGTCATGGCTTATTATGGTACCAGCAGGATGTGGAAGGATAATAAGCTGTTCGAGCTGCGCAAGGATATCAGTCTGGAGCGCGGCAGCGGCTACGTCGATTGTATGGAGCCTTCGTCATCATATAATACTTTTGGGCAGTGGTTCAAATATGCGGCGATGAGCGCGATGGAATTTGACCGTTATCTGGCCGAGAGCGGTAAAAAGGATGAAAAGAATCCGTATACGGAAGTGCTGAAGGCTGTGCGTCAGGCAATCATTACCTGTATCGGCAGTATGGGCTGGACGGATATAGATTACAGCTTTGCTTTTCAAAATCTGATCATTATGCATGAAACGATGGGTGTATTGCCGCTGGAGGCTTTGAGTGACGGTACCCGCAGCGTGATCAGTATGGCGGCAGATCTTGCGTACCGGATGGTGCGGCTGAATCCTGACCTTGGAGCCATGGCGGCTCTTGAAACGCCGGGCATCGTACTGATCGACGAAGTCGATATGCATTTGCATCCTTCCTGGCAGCAGGCGGTAGTGTATGATGTGCGGAAGGCGTTTCCCAACGTACAGTTTATTGTGACGACTCACAGTCCGCAGGTTCTGAGCACGGTTCCGGCTGAGGCTATCCGTATCCTGCGCTGGGACAATAATCTGATCAATATCGATAAACCTGCCTTTTCTTTAGGCGCTGAAAGCTTTCAGCTGCTCAAGGATATTCAGAATGTCGACACGCGCCCGCAGGCATTGCCGATCGTGAAGGACCTGTACAGGTATCTGATGCTTGTGAGCGAGGATAAATGGGATACGGACGAGGCCAGGGAGCTGCGCAAACGTCTGGACGAATGGTCTAAAGGGTGTGAACCGGCTTTGGTCCGTGCTGATACGGAAATCAGGATGAAGTCTTTCAGGAGGAAGAAAAAATGAAACGGGTGTACAAATCTCCGGCTACACCCGAGCGCCTGTGCAGTTATGTGAAGGCGTTCCCGGACGAGACCTGGGAGCATTTCCGCCGGCGCAACCGCAGGGGCTACCGCGAAGTAAAGCAGCAGCTGCTGCAGGATCAGCACGGTTTATGCGCGTATTGTGAGATCAGTATCAAGCTGGCTGAGTTTGAGGACAATGTTGATGATTTCAGGGTGGAGCATTTCTTCCCAAAAGTAGCTACACAGCTTGAAAAACACAATTATCACCTGGACTGGCATAATCTGCTTGGTGTTTGCCATGGCGGCAGCCAGCCCTATGTGTCGGACCCTGAATGGCGTTATTCCAGCAGGAAGAATGACCGGAGCTGTGATGTACCAAAGGGCGGGAAACCGATTTCCGAGCGGATACTGAACCCGCTGAAGATACCGGCGTCAGTCAGGCTGTTTCGTTATCAGGAGCATACCGGTAAGATGATCGTTGACGAAAGTTCCTGTCCGAAAAAACTGCAGGCCAAGGCGCGCAATACGATCCGCGAGCTGAATCTGAACGCGCCGCGGCTGCAGCGGATGAGGCTGGCGCTGATCAGGATACTGGAGGACGAGATAAACAGTGCTTTGGCTGGCGGAGCGGTGCTGGAGGAGTTTTTGCCGCTGCTGGCGGAAAGTATCCTGCTGCCGGATGAAGATGGCAATTATCAGCCGTTTTTTTCAGTGGCGCGCTGGTATCTGGGTGAATTTGCCGAGGATATTTTAAGGGAAAATAATTATGCGATGTAACGCACTCCTGCTTAAAAATAACTTTTTAAGCAGGAGTTTTTTTGTGGAGGTAGAAAGTAATAATTATCATGTTTTCAGATAATTGCAGAAAGATATAGGGGAGCGGAGAAATATGGAATTAACTAAGAAAGCGTTTAAAGCGTATGATGTGCGCGGCGTTGTGCCGACAGAGGTCAATGCGGAGATGGCTTATCGGGTAGGGCGCGTTTTTGCGGCGATGTTTGCAGCTGAAAAAGTTGTGGTCGGGCATGATATACGCTTGAGCGGGCGCGAGCTGGTCGATGCTTTGACGGAAGGGCTGCGGCACGGCGGCAGTGATGTGATCGATATCGGGCAGTGTGGTACGGAGATGATTTATTTCGCAACGGCACATCTGGACGCTGACGGGGGGATCATGGTAACGGCCAGTCACAATCCGGCAGAGTATAACGGGATGAAGCTCGTGCGCCGAGGAGCCAGACCGATCTCGGCCGATACGGGACTGATGGAGATTGCTGATATGGTGGTTGACAGTAAGGATTTTCCTCATGTCAAGGTGCCGGGCAAGACGGAGGGTGCTGTAAGACGTTATGATATCATGCCGGAATATATCGAGCATTTGCTGGGATATATCGACATCAAGGCGCTGAAACCGCTGAAGATAGTGGCTAACCCTGGGAACGGCGGCGCCGGCCCGGTCTTGAACGAGCTGGCCAAATATCTGCCTTTTGAATTTATCAAGATCAATGAAATACCTGACGGGACTTTCCCGAACGGGGTGCCTAATCCGCTTTTGGTACCAAATCGCGAGGCTACGGCAAAACTGGTGCGCGAATATCAGGCTGATCTGGGCGTGGCCTGGGACGGCGATTTTGATCGCTGCTTTTTGTTTGATGAAAAAGCCGAATTTATTGAAGGCTATTATATAGTCGGTTTGCTGGCAGAGGTATTTCTGCGCAAGCAGCCGGGCGCCAAGATCATGTATGACCCGCGTCTGACCTGGAACACGCAGGAGGTTGTGGATGCGGCTGGCGGTGTTGCTGTGCGCTGCAAGAGCGGGCATGCTTTTATGAAGGAATGTATGCGTGCCAATGAGGTGCTGTACGGCGGCGAAATGTCGGCACATCATTATTTTAAAGATTTTTCCTACTGTGACAGCGGCATGATACCCTGGCTGTTGGTGGCGGAGCTGTTATGCACCAGCGGTAAAACTTTGTCGGAGCTGGTCGAAGCACGGATGGAAAAATTTCCCTGCAGCGGCGAGATCAACCGCAAGGTTGAAGATTCAGCGGCTGTACTGGCGGCGATCGAGGCTGAATATGCGCCCGGCGGTCAGGTTGATAAGCTGGACGGGCTGAGCATTGATTATGCCGAATGGCGTTTCAATGTGCGTGTTTCCAATACAGAGCCGGTGATGCGTCTGAATGTTGAGACCAGAGGCGATAAAAAGCTGCTGGCTGAAAAAACAGCGGAACTGCTGGAACTGATCGGCGGCGAAGAAGCCTGACAGAGCCCGTGTCTGATCGGTGCTGGCGGCAATCAAGGTAAGTGTTTATCTAAAAATTTATTTCCTGTTCAAGTGGAGAAAGAGTGATACAGATGACTGCAATCAAACAAGTACGCAAGGCTGTTATTCCGGCGGCCGGATTAGGCACGCGTTTTCTGCCTGCTACTAAAGCTACACCGAAGGAGATGCTGCCGATCGTTGATAAGCCGACGATCCAGTATATTATTGAAGAAGCGCTTGCTTCGGGAATAGAAGATATTCTGATTATTACCGGGCGCAGCAAACGTGCTATTGAGGATCATTTTGACCGCAGTATCGAACTGGAATTGAACCTTGCGGCCGGCGGTAAAGCGCAGGAGCTGGAGATGGTCAAAAAGATCTCTGATATCCGGATCCACTATATTCGCCAGAAAGAGCCGCGCGGATTGGGGCATGCTATTTTATGCGCGAAGCAGTTTATCGGCGATGAGCCTTTTGCGGTGCTTTTGGGCGACGATGTAGTAGACGGTGAAGTACCGGCGCTGAAACAGCTGATGGATGTTTATGATAAAACCGGGGCCAGTGTTTTGGGCGTACAGGAGGTGCCGCAGGAAAAGGTATCGTCTTATGGTATCGTAGCGTCCGAGCCTACGGCCGAACCGCGCACCTTTACGGTCAGAGATATGGTCGAGAAACCGGGCGTTGAGGAAGCGCCTTCGCGGCTGGCTGTTTTGGGGCGTTATATCATCAATCCCGAGGTGTTCCCGATCCTGGAGGCTACCAAGCCGGGACGCGGTAATGAGATCCAGCTGACGGACGCATTGAAGGAGCTGGCTAAACTGCAGAAGATGTATGCTTATAATTTTGAAGGACGTCGTTATGATGTCGGCGATAAACAGGGCTTTTTGGAGGCGACGGTGGAAATGGCGCTGAAGCGTCCTGATCTGAAGGATAAGTTTTTAGCATATTTACAGACTATTGTCAGTAAGAACTAAGGAGATTGAATGATGAATGTTCTGGTTACCGGCGGTGCCGGTTATATTGGTTCACATGTAGTTGAAGAATTGCAGAAAAACGGTTTCACACCGATCGTTTACGATAATCTTTCCACAGGCCATGCGGCGGCAGTGCCTGAAGAGGTGCAGCTGGTGGAGGGCGATATCCATGATGTTGCTTTTTTGAAGCATATCATGGCCCAGTTTGAGATCGACGCGGTCATTCATTTTGCTGCCAGCAGTCTGGTCGGCGAATCGATGGAAAATCCTTCCAAGTATTATTTTAATAATGTGGAGGGGTCGCTGCATCTTTTAGAAGCAATGAAAGGCGCCGGCGTAGATTATATCGTTTTTTCGTCGACGGCGGCAGTATACGGAGAGCCTGAGAGCGTTCCTATTAAAGAGGACAGCTGTCTGAACCCGACTAATGTTTACGGCCGCACGAAGCTGATGATCGAAAAAATGCTGGCTGATTATGATATGGCTTATGAGATGCGTTATGTGGCGCTGCGTTATTTTAACGCCGCAGGAGCTTCGCCGAGCCGCGATATCGGCGAAGACCATGATCCTGAATCGCATTTGATCCCGCTGGTTTTAAAAACTGCGCAGGGCGTACGCAGGCAGGTTGCCATCTATGGTACTGATTATGCTACTGCAGACGGTACCTGTGTGCGTGATTATGTTCATGTCTGCGACCTGGCAACGGCACATGTTCTGGCACTCAAGCATCTGCTGGCTGGAGGAGCGAGCCGCGTGTATAATCTGGGCAGTGAAAATGGTTTCAGCGTGCGCGAGATCATCGATGCTGCTAAAAAGATTACGGGGATAGACTTTACTGTGGTGGAAGAAAGCCGCCGCAGCGGCGATCCGGCTGTGCTGATCGCTTCTTCGGAGAAGATCAGGGACGAGCTGGGCTGGGTGCCTAAGTGCAGTACTGTCAATGAAGTTATCAGTACGGCCTGGAAATGGCATAAGGGACACCCGCAGGGCTATGAAGGCTGAAAATGTAAGACCGGTTTGCCTGGGCAGCCGGTCTTTTTGCTTTCAAGCCGTTTTTTTGTTAAAATAAAAGTTCAGGAAGAAGAAAACAGAGGACGAAAAAATGCAGCTTGTTGTAGATAAAATTGCCAGGAGTTTTGGCATTAATGAAATATTTAAGGATATCAGCTTTATGATCGATAAAGGTGAAAAAATTGGGCTGGTAGGCGTAAATGGCAGCGGCAAAACAACGCTGCTGCGCTGTCTTTTGGCTCCGGAAACGGTTGACGGTGGTGTGGTGCGTTTTGAACCCGGCTTGAAGATCGGTTATGTGGAGCAGGGGTTTCAGAATATCGGCACCGGCAGTTTGTGGCAGTTTATGCT
>OKTU01001035.1_pt1 | contig 14320 bp, 8 predicted proteins | sample 1606311 | NCBI WGS metagenome assembly OKTU01 (sample SAMEA3879557, study PRJEB24766) | human gut metagenome | biome: human-associated habitat; feature: feces | place: USA | collected 1985/1987
CCCCCGCCGGAATACAGCGTGTAGACATCACTGTCTGCCTCCGTATAAAAGGCAGAAAAAATCTGGTACACATCGTTTGATTCCGGCGTCAGCATCCAGAAATAGACGCTGTCCCTATATTTTTCCTGCTCCTTCATCTGTTTCAATTTTCCGAACATGGAGAGATTCTTCATATTATGACCATAAACGATTGTGTTTCCATCACTGAAATCACCCTGATTCTGGTAATCAAGGAAAATGGAACCCGCAAAGTTACTCGTTCCCTCATACGTCGTATGAAGATACGCATCGTTGTCCGGCCCCTGTACGACCGGGTAACTGATGTCGAGAGCTTCGATATAAAGCCATCCCTTCACATCCGGGTTAATCGCTTTTAAGGATTCAAAATCGACGGCAAGCGGCGGTTCTGTCGGATACGACAGTGGTTCCGGCTCCGGTTCGGAAGGCTCCGCCGGTTCGGATTCCGCCTGCGGCTCCTCTGTTTTCGTCGGTGCCGGTGTCTCCGGTGTTTTTGTAATTTCCGTCGTATACTGCTGCAGATCCCGGTATTCATCCGTGCCGGTCTTGTAATCCAGGTAAATGCCGATCAGCTTGTACCCGGAAAAGCAGAAAACAGCAAGTGCCGCTAAAAATACCAGAGTCCAAAGCGGATTGCCGCGTTTTTTCTGTTTCTTTTTCTGTTTTCCCATGCGTCTCCTTTATCACTTTTTTACTGTCTGCGCTGTTTTCTGGAAGCGCTCTGAATTTGTCTCAATTATAAGCGTGCCCCTTTCTTTTGTCAACTTATGCCCCCGGAAAAGGATTGCACCCGCCCCCATCTTATGATAGACTAAAAGTCGACTGACAAGTCACTTGTGAATACAGTAACACACCACATACATGAGGAGGAATTCCATATGCGAACAATCAAAAAAGTCGCCTCGAACATCTTCATTGATGGCTTCGGCGGCATGACGCAGGGTCTTTTTGCAACCCTGATTATCGGTACGATGATTCAGCAGATCGGTCTTCTGATCGGCGGTTCGACCGGAAATGTAATCTATCTGCTTGGAAAAGCTGCCGCAGCCCTGACAAGTGCCGGTATCGGTGTCGGCGTGGCAGTGAAATATGGGGAAAGCCCGCTTGTCACGGTTTCTGCAGCCGTCGCCGCCATGGTCGGCGGTTATGCCGGCAAGATCACCGGCGGCACATTCTTTGTGGACGGAAATGCCGTTCTGGCAGGACCTGGCGAACCGCTCGGCGCTTTCATCGCAGCTTTCGCAGGCATCACCTGCGGCCATCTGGTTTCCGGCAAGACCAAGGTTGATATCATCGTGACACCGGTCATCACCATCGGAGCCGGTTCCGTTGTCGGACTGCTCGTCGGACCGCCGATCTCCCAGATGATGACAGGCCTTGGAAGCATCATCAACTGGGCAACGGAACAGCGGCCGTTCATCATGGGCATCGTTGTTTCGGTCGTCATGGGTATGGTTCTGACACTGCCGATCAGCTCCGCTGCACTCGGCATCATTCTGAATCTTTCCGGTCTTGCCGCCGGTGCCGCAACGATCGGCTGCTGCTGCAACATGGTCGGATTCGCGGTTGCAAGTTATCGGGAAAACAAATTCGGCGGCCTTGTCGCACAGGGTCTTGGAACCTCGATGCTTCAGGTGCCGAACATCATGCGTCATCCGCTGATCTGGCTGCCCGTCATCTTCTCGAGTGCGATTTTAGGCCCGGTTTCCACCATAATTGCCAATATGCAGAATAATGCAACGGGAAGCGGCATGGGCTCCGCAGGTCTTGTCGGACAGATCACAACGTATCAGACGATGATCGCTTACGATGATCCGAAGCTCGTCATCATCAAAATTATTCTGCTCCACTTCGTGCTTCCGGCTGTGATCACCTTGTTCTTCTCAGAGGTATTCCGCAAGGCAAACCTGATCAAATCCGGCGATATGGCTTTGAATCTGTAATCTGTATTTTTAAAAGGGAATGGAACTGCGCATCCGGCAGCTCCATTCCCTTTTTTATCCACATTTCTCTTCTGATTTTTTCTGTTTTTACACCGTTTCTTCTGCGTTTTCCGCATTTTCCACTGCCGCGGCCGATTCAGCTTCCGCTGCCGCTTCTTCTGTCTCCGTTTCTTCCCCCGGCCGCACACGGTGTGCCTCTACCATTGGCTCAATGGTCTGTGCCATCAGCAGATGGATCATGTCAAGGCTCCGCTCGCGGAACCGCGACGGCAGAAGAGGTGCGATCGCCACATCCGTCACGAGGGATTCAAGGCCCTCGATAATCAGATCCTTGCCCGGCGTCTCATTCCACTCCAGTCTGATCCGCTCGAAATCACGCTGGAAAATGATTTTGACCCTCCGTCTTGCGGCCTCTTCCAGAAATGCAAACTCAAGCTTCAGCACCAGTTCGCCGTCTTCATTCTCCGCAAACTGTCCCGTCGTTCCGAGCAGATACGATTCCTCGTTTTCCACCCATTCTACAACTTTGGACCCCGTAAGACCGATCTCAATGCGCTGTGTTTTTTCTCCCTCGGTCAGCTCGACAAAGAAACGGCCTTTTTCATAGAAGAAACCGATGCGGCGGATGCCGTCGGAAAAGTTGTTGTGGAAGACCTGCAGCGTCAGCGGAAACATGCCGACATGCGTGTCCTCCATTTTATATTCTTTTCCGTGCAGAAGCTGCGCCATGTCGATCTGACGCGGTGTTCCGCTGTTCCGCGGCCCCGGTGTTCTCCGCTTCCAGCCGCCGCGCAGGATTCTTCCCGGTGTCTCTTTCGCGCCCTCCAGATCACAGCAGGTCTGCACCAGCTTCTGATATGCCATCGGGCTTTCCGCCTCGCCGGATTTCAGCTCTGCACCAAATTCCGCGCCGAAATACTTCCGCACAATGTCGAGCATCTCACACGTCTGGAACAGCTCGTTGCTGCCCGCATTCGTCACAATCACCACGCCGGTATCCGGGTAACCGAGTACGTTCTGCCCCAGCATGCCATTGAACGCAAAGCTGCCCGGCCGCTCCTCCATCCAGACCTGGTAACCATAGCCATATTTTCCCATCTTTTCCGGCGGTGTCGCATGAACGGAGGTGGACGCTGCGACCCATTCCGCCGGGACGATCTGTTTTCCTTCGAATTTTCCGCCATTCACGTACATCACCCCGAGCTTGGCCGCGTCCTCCGGGCACAGGAAGAGGCCCCAGCCGCCTTTCGTAATCCCTGCCGGGCAGCTCTCCCAGAAGACTTTCCGGATGCCAAGAGGCTCAAACAGACGCGGCCGCAGGTAATCTACCATTTTCATGCCGGTGCGCTCCTGTATGATTGCAGACAGCAGATACGTGTTCATACTGTTGTACTCAAACGCTTCGCCCGGCGTTCCCTTGACCGGCGCATTTAAGAAGCTGTCCACCCAGTCGTTGCCGGAAACAACGCCCATCTCATTGAACTGTACGCCGCTCTTCATCGTCAGAAGATGCTCCACGGTCAGATTCGGGCGCAGGATCTTCTGCAGCAGACCATTTCGTTTTTCAAAAATATCATAGACGTTCTCGTCCAGGGAAAGTTTTCCTTCACTGATCAGAAAACCGACCGCCATGCCGGTGATGCTCTTGCACATCGAATACGTCGCGTGCCAGATGCCGCTGCGGTATGGGGCGAAATTGCATTCGCAGATGACCTGTCCGTTCCGCAGGACCAGCAGGTGATGCATGTCCGTATGGCGAGCTCACGAAGCATCTGCGTCAGCTTTTCCGAGGAGATTCCCTCACTCTCCGGCGTCACACGCGGAAAATATGTCTCCGGAGATGCAAAATCCCCGAACGCTTCCTTCTGCGGCGCAAAGTCCGTCTTTCCCATATGTCCTGTCGTCCCACTCATAAATCCCCAGATCATTTCCATTGCGGTTAACTGTTCTTTCGCTGCCATGTACGATGCCTCCTGTCTCATGCGGTTGGATTTCCCTGTTTTTCCAGTTTTCCTCATTATATCCAGATTCCTTGAAAATCGCAATGCTTCTTCTGATAAAAAAGAACCGACATAGAAATCTGTATTTCGATTTCTGCCGGTTCTTTTCCGTGTGTGATTTTTTTATTTTACTTTAGCTTACTCATTCCAGAGTTTCATACGCTCCTGATAATTCTGTGTGATAACTTTTTCTACATCTTCCAGTCCTGCGTCATTCATTTCGGAAATCATCTTGTCGTACTCTTCCATTGCCGCATCGTGGCTGTCTGCATTCACAATCTTCGGATATTCCTGATCGTAGATATCCTGGATTTTCTGCCATTTCAAGCCATCCGGAGTGCTTCCTGCCGGGGTAAGGCCTGCAAACTCTGCGGTATCCCATCTGTCGTTCTCACCAAAGTGATTCATAGCCACCTGCCGGGTCTCTTTTACTTTATACTGTGTTACATCGTATGGAGTTCCGTCTGTACCATTTCCGTTCTTTACAAACCAGGTCCATTTGCGAACGCCGGTATCCAGTTTTGTTTTGTCAAAATCCGTCTGGAATCCTTCAATCAGATCATCGTTCGGAACGTGTTTTCCATCTTCCATATTCCAGTTGGTTCCCTCAATACCCCACATCAGAAGATACTGTCCTTCTTCGCTTGCAAGGTAGTTGATCATCTTCATGGCTGCTTCCGGATTTTTACAATTCTTGGTGATCGCGATTGCATCCCAGCCAAGTGTACTTCTTCCGGAGTAAGTAGTTTCATCTGCACTGATTCCGTTTCCAAGGATTTTATAGGAATAGAATTTTGCATCTCCTCCTACAGAAGAAGCAAGTGCTGTATTTGCTGCATCGGTATCCCAGTAGGAAGCAAAGGTACTGAATACGTTGCCTGCAGACAGTTTCTGCGTCCACTGATTTTTCTTGTTGACAACCCACTCTTTGTCCAGAAGGCCTTCGGTATACAGTTCATTGGCAAAGGACATCATCTCTTTGAAGTTTGGTGCTTTGGCAACATGTTCCAGATTGTCTCCATCCTGATAATACGTTTTCAGACCATACATTCCTTTTAATGTTCCATCGTAGTTTTTGGATTCTGCATCAAAGGTAATGGCAATACTCTCTTTTCCGTCAATGGTCGGATGAAGTTCTTTGAATTTCTTACAAATGTCAATATACTCTTCCTGTGTAAATGGCTCATCGCTGTCTGCGCGGTCTTTTCCAACGATTTCGCACAGATAATCATAGCGCATCAGAACACCGGCTACCGGATCCGGATCTTCTCCGTACCAGTTATTCAGATAGTAATTCTTTCCATCGGTATAACGACTCTTGTTTAAGGTTTCCCCGTACATCTCTTTTACATCCGGGCCGTACTCATCGATCAGATCATTCAACGGAAGCAGTGCGCCTGCCTCAATGTAACGGTTTACAATATCATTTCCACGATCCATCAGGACGATATCCGGGTAATTCTGACCGGTCAGCATCAGGTTCAATTTTTCCAGCGGATCTCCGGTTGGATTTTCTACCTGAATTTTGACACCTGTTTTTTCCTCAATTGCTTTTGCAACTGGATCATCAAAGGTATTGCTTCCGGAGTTTTTGTCAAAGATAGAAATCGTAACTCCGTCTGTTGATACCTCGCCCGATGCAGATGATGCACTGCCGGATGCAGTACTTGATGATGTACTGCCATTTGATCCGCATCCTGCAAGCATTCCCGCTGCCATCAGGACACTCATCGCCATTGCGATACTTTTTTTGAACTTCATTTTCTTTTCCTCCTTCTATCATCAGCTCTTTACAGATCCGAGCATGATTCCTTTAACAAAATATTTCTGAATAAACGGATAAACCATGATAATCGGAATGGTCGCAATCATCGTAGCAGCCATTCGAATGCTGTCCGGCGTAATGGTCTGTGACGCCTGATTTGCCGCCTGGTTTGCTGATGAAGTCTGATACTGATTCAGAATTTCAACCAAAATGGACTGCATTGTTTTTAAAGACTGTGCATTCGTAAACAAATATGCATCGAACCAAGAATTCCAATGTGTAATTGCAACAAACAGTGCAATGGTCATAATAATCGGCTTGGACAATGGAATTACCATTTTAAAGAAAACTGTCAGATCGTTTGCTCCGTCAATTTTCGCCGATTCAAAAATCTCTGCCGGCATTCCCTCTATATAATTCTTTACCAGAATCATATTATAAACACTTACCAGGTTCGGGAAAATAAATACAATGAAATTATTCAGCATTCCAAGGCTCTTTAATACCATATAATACGGAACCATTCCGCCGCCAAAATACATGGTGAAGATAAAGAACAGGTTCAGCTGTTTCCGGAACAGCAGCTCTTTTCTGGAAAGCACATAGGCAAGTGCTGTCGTGACAAGGACCGCCAGCGGTGTACCAATTGCAGTACGAAGTACAGTGATCAGAATGCCATGCAAAAATGTGGCACGTCCCAGAATATCTTTATAACTTGCCAGACTCAGTTTTCTCGGCAGAAAGTAGAGCCCGCCGCGCAGTGCATCGGTTGCATCGTTAATGGATACCACAAAAATGTTCCAGAACGGATACACACAGATCACAGTAACTAACACCAGAAAAACCACTTTGAAAATATCAAGAAACCAGTCACTGGCACAACGTTTTCTTTTGATTTTAATTGCTTTTTCTCTCATTTTCCTTCCTCCTAAAACAGTGCCGTATTATCATCACTGAATTTCTTCGAAAGTGCATTTGCACTGATGACCAGAATGAAGGAGACTGCGGATTTAAAGAATCCTACTGCAGTACCGTAAGAATACATTCCGTTTTTCAGACCATAGCGGTATGCATACGTATCAAGTACATCAGAATAATTTAAAATAGCATCATTAGACATCAACAGCTGTTGCTCATATCCTGTATTCAGAACACCTCCGATTGCCAGAATCAGAAGAATCATAATGGTCGGCTTTAATGCCGGAAGTGTGATATGCAGAATCTTCTGCATTCTCGTCGCACCATCCACATCCGCTGCTTCATACATATCCTGGCTGATGCCGGAGATTGCCGCCATATAGATAATCGCATTGTATCCAAGTACCTTCCACGCATTTGCGATCGCGATGATCCACCAGAAATATGGTCCTTTCTGGAAAAACAGAATCGACTCATCGGTTAATCCGAGGAATTTTAACAGATTGTTGATGACGCCGTCTGAAGAAAGGAATGTAAGGAAAATGTTTGCCGCAATAACCCAGGAAATAAAATAGGGAATATAAGATGCGGTCTGTACAAATTTCTTTGCCTTCTGGTTTCGAACTTCATTCAGGCAAAGCGCCAGAATGATTGGCAGCGGGAATGAGAATAACAGTGTCAGTAAGCTGGTTGCCAGTGTGTTTCTCATGATTTTTGTGAAATCTGTGGAAAAGAAATACTTGAACCAGTCAAGACCGACAAACTGCGAATTCGCCATATCCGCAAAATAGCCGCTACCCTGCGGCGTGTAGTTGATGAAGGACATATACAGTCCTGTCATTGGTGCATAGCAGATCAGAATGACCCATACCAACGATGGAAGCAGCAGTAAAAACAGATATTTCTGTTTCCAGAACCGTTCCGCGAGGCTTTTTTTGTGCTTTGCATGCACGTTTTCTTTTTTCATGCCTTCTCCTTCTTTCTTCTTTTTGTTCATCTTGTACACTCTTGCTGTCTATGTTTCCATTCTAATGGATAGTCTGTCCTGCAACAATCTCACTTTTTTATGATTTCTATCTCGATTTAACGGAGTTTTATAATTCTCTTTTTTATTCTGTTGTTTTCTTACGATTTCTGTCAATATCTAACGAAACAGAAACCGGCTGACGGGCAAAATCACCTTTATCAGCCGGTTTCTGTTTTCTCTTCTATGCAAACAATACAAAGTTATTTCTGCTTTGTTTGATCTTTTATTCGTTTACTGGAATTCTGACAGAAACTGTCGTTCCATATCCTTCCTGGCTTTCTATTCGGACACCATAATCCTCTCCATAAGCCAGACGAACCCTGTTTGCAACATTTCTCAGTCCATATCCTTCCTCTGAGCGCCGCAGAGAACTTCGCAGTTTAATCAGTTTTTCCGCCTCGATTCCACATCCATCATCTGTCACCTGGAATACCACATCCCTTTCTTCTTTTTGAATTCTGACCGCAATGTGGAGAACTTCTTCCTCTTTTCTCGCATGGTGAATGGCATTTTCAACCAGCGGCTGCAGAAGAAGTTTAATGGTTCGATATGTCAGTACTTCTCTTGCAATCTCATACTCCACCTGTACGCTGTCCCGAAAACGCATCTGCTGGATTTTCAGATAGCTCTGCAGCAGTTCCACTTCTTCCTGGATGGAAAGCACCTGTTTTCCCTTATTCAGGGAAATCCGGTAGAAGCTGGACAAATTTTTGACCGCCTGCATCGTCTGTTTTCCACCTTCCCGCATCGCCAGTGCTGAAATAACCGCAAGTGTATTGTAAAGAAAGTGCGGATTGATCTGTTCCTGCAGCAAATTCAGTTCGCTCGTCTGAATCCGGATTTTCTTTTCGTAATTTTCCCGAATTAGCTCCTGAATCTGATCACTGAGCTGATTAAACGCCAGCCCGATCTGTCCGATCTCATCTTCTCCCATATTTTCCAGACGGTAATCAAATTCTCCCTGTCCCATCCGTTTTGCTGCATACACCACTTTCTGCACCCGCGCGGAAATCCATCTTGTGTAACAGATAATGCAGAGAAATACCATAGCCGCGCTGCAGAGGATCAGGAACATCATCCTTCTTGAAACAGCTTTTGCGTCTTTTAAAACCGTCTCCTTATCCGAAATCACAAGAATTTTTGTTCCGAAAACTCCGCTCTGGATATTTCCGATTTTTGAAATGCCGTCACGCTCAAACTCAATCTGCGCTTTCTGCTCCAGATCCTCTTCCGGCATTCTGGTCCGGATCGGAAGGCCTGCCATTTCCGGTTCGGAAGCAGCCAGAATATATCCTTTTTGATCCACCAGATAAATTTCATCGGTGGAATTTATTGTTTCGAGGAGGGGCTGTATCTGCTGATTTTCAATCTGTAACGACAGTACGCTCTTCATCCCGCCCTGTGGATAAAAATTCATCAGACGATTCATATGAAATGCTTTTCCGTCTCCAGATGTCCCACAGAATACCGTTTCCCCTATCGCATCAAATGTCAGCACACATTCCCTCCGATCTAGATCCTGCATGGAATAAAAATAATAATTATCCTGCGGAAGCGTTTCATTGTTGCTGTAAAAACAGATTTTGTAAATTCCTGCATTCATCAGACAGATTTCGCTGAGCTTCTTATCAATATAGTAAAACATATCTTCATAAGAATCGTTGCTGTAATCCTGAAACAAATATCCGCTCAGCATCTGATCCACATACAGCACATCCAGAATTGTTTCGTAAGGCTCGACCATCGTAGAAAAATTTTTTTCAATTCGTTCTGCTTCCTGTTCTGCACTCTGATATGCTTCAGTAAGAAGCACATTCCTTGTTTTTCCATAACTGTACCAGGTAACACACAGCATTGGAATCAGTGCCAGTACCAGATAGCCGATCACCAGTTTAAACTGAAAACTCCGATTTTTATACCATTTTACGATATTCATTTGGTGTCACTCCAAATCTTTTCTGAAAAACAACGCCAAAGTAAGAAACATTTTCATATCCAACCGCCAGACTCACTTCCCGTACTTTATTTTTCTTATTCTTTAACAGTTCCGCCGCCCTCTGCAGACGCATTTCCGTATTGTATTCCAAAATCGTTTTTCCTGTTGCCTCTTTAAACAGGCTCCTCAGATAATTCGGAGACAAACCGACCTCCGCGGCCAGCTTCTCGATATCTGCGCTTTCCGAGCAATGCTCCTGAAGATATGTTTTTACCTGATAAACGGCATAGTAATTTGGATTTTGATTCTGTTCTTCAAAAAATGCCAACATCCGTTCCAGATACTGCTTCATCTTTTCCCGCATCTGATAACTGTTGTTTGCTTCAAAAATTTCATTTTCTCTCAAAATTTTTTCTGCTTCCATCCAGTTTTCCAGCAGTTCATCGCTCAAAACAAGACGGTTCCATAGATACATATAGAGATTGTAAACTTCTCCCGCAAATGTTTTCGGCGCAAGCCCCTTTAGCTGTTGAAAATAATCTTTCATGGTCTGCAGCGTTTCCTGCTTTTTCCCGTTGCTGACCAGACGACAGATTTCTTCTCTCCGCTCCTTCTGTTCCCGGAAATGATATGCTTTTTCCTCTTCCGTTTCTTTTTCATCTGCACAGAAAAGTTCCGGTGGATCCATATGAAATGCCAGAACACAACAGTTCCGAAGTTTTTCCGCCTTTTCGTACAGGCAGTCAGCTGTCCATGCTCCACTGCACCATCCAACGGCTCTCGGTGCGTCTTCTTTCAAATCATTCCAGATCTGAAATGCCGTATCTTTCACCGACAGATACCCCGCCAGCAGCAGAATGCTGATCCGTTCCGTTTTGCTGATGTAACGGATGCCCTTGTATTTTTCCTGAATTTGGCTACAGATGTTTTCTTCCGTTTTTCCATAAACCGCTATGATTCCAAACCTGCACTCTTCCAGTTCTTCTCCAAATACACCACGGAAATTTTTCCGTAAAAGCTCTGTTTCCTGTTTTTCCCGCAAAGCCATTTCCAGCAACTGCTTCGCCGCCGTTTTCCGCGACCAGTCTGCTATCTCTCTTTTCTCCAGTTCACTTCTCACTTTTTTCAGACATGCTTCTACTTCTTCAATCGTAAATGGCTTTAAAAGGTAATCCACGGCATTCATCTGAAAAGCGGAATGGATATAGGAAAAATCATCATATCCTGTCAGAAAAACAATTTTGCATGGATACCCCCGGCGTACGATCGTCTCTGCCAGTTCAATTCCACTCATTCCTGGCATCTGAATATCCGTAATCACAATATCTGCCATATTTTCTTCCAGGCACTCCAGTGCCCTTCTGCCATTGCGCGCGGTAAATACTCTGGAAATCCCGTTCTTTTTCCAGTCAATATAATCCCGCAATGTCTCCAGTTCAATTTCTTCATCTTCTACAAGAAGAACGCGATACATTTTCTCCCTCCTGTTTCCAGTTGCTCCTGCAGTTTTCTTCTCCTGCTGCTTTTCATTTCTGTCTTCCTTACTGCAAAGTAAAACTTTTGTTATGATTTTTTTCGCCACAGCCTGGAAATACGATTCGAAACCGTGTCAGCTTTTTCAAAACTTTTCAGCCATTTCTACAGTTCAACCATGTATGCCCCATACGGCTGTAACTTCCACACCTCTTTTGTAAGGTTTGCGGTATCATTATGAATCAAAATCGTCCCTTTTGTCAAATCATATCTGGCCTCCATCTGTGCCTCCGTGTCCCGGAAATTGCAGAGTACAACCAATTTTTTCTTTCCAAGATTTCTTTCATATGCAAAAATATCCGGATTTTCTTCCTCAATCAGACGGAAATCCCCATAAACAAGAGTGTCATTTTTCCTACGCAGCGCAATTAGTTTTTGATAGAAATAGAAGAGGGAATCCGGATTTTTTCTGCTGTTTTCTACATTGATCTCCTCGTAATTCTGATTTTCCGCCATCCACGGTGTTCCCGCTGTAAATCCGGCGTGTTTTTCCCCATTCCACTGCATTGGCGTCCGCGCATGGTCCCGGCTGTTCCGTGCAAGATAGGTACGAATTTTTTCTTCCTCCCAGCCTTCTTTTTTACGGTCTTCGGCAAAATTTACAGACTCGATATCCTGATAGTCCTCGATCCGAAGCCCTGACACATTTGTCATACCGATTTCTTCCCCCTGGTAAATATAAGGAGTTCCTTTCATCCCATGGAGAAGGACAGCCAACATTTTTGCTGATTTTTCCCGATACGGTTCCCTGTCATTTCCAAAGCGCGATACGACACGCGGAAAATCATGGTTTCCCCAGAACAGGCTGTTCCATCCTTTTTCTTCCAGTCCCGTCTGCCATTTTTCAAAGAGCTGCTTCAGTTGCGGCAGCGTATACGGTTTCGGATCCCAGTTTCCACTTCGGATGCCGTCGATTCCCATCAGTTCAAACTGAAAAATCATACTGAGCTCCTGGCTTTCCGGATCAGAATACTGCTGTGCCATTTCTACCGTAGCACCTCCGGTTTCCCCCACTGTCAGGATCTGTTCTGATTTTCCATACGTATTCTGATTCATTTCCATTAAGTATGTATGAATCTGCTCTGAATGAGTATCATTTCCTCCATGTCCATCTTTTACAATATTGTCAATTGCATCCAGCCGGAAACCACGGATCCCTTTATCCATCCAGAACTGGATCATCCGGTACAGCTCTTTCCGAAGCGACGGATTTTTCCAGTTCAGATCCGGCTGCATTACACTGAAACTGTGATAATAATATTCCTGAACCTCCGGCACCCATTCCCAGGTGCTTCCTCCAAAGAATGCTCCGCCGCCTTCTGGCGGCTGCTCCTTCGTTCCTTCCTTCCAGATGTAAAAATCATGGTATTTACTGTTTCGATCCTTTCTGGCTTCCAGGAACCATGGGTGCAGATGGGAACTATGATTTAAAACAAGATCCATCATGACCACAATTTCCCGCTTTTCACAGGCTGCGATCAGTTCTTCCAGCTCTTCCATTGTGCCCGCTTCTTCCATTACTTTATAATAGTCACTGACATCATATCCATTGTCGTAATTAGGAGAATCGTTAAAAGGCGAAAGCCAGATGGCTCCAACACCAAGCTCCTGCAGATAGTCCAGCTTCTGCAGAATCCCTCCAAAATCGCCGATGCCGTCTCCGTTGCTGTCACAGAAGCTTCTGGTGTAAATCTGATATACGGTTAAGCTATGCCACCACTCTCTTTTCATTTTCTGTCCTCTCTTTCTTTTTTCCTATAAGAGCAGTATAATGATATTATCTTATATTTTCTAACCTGATTTTCGTATTTAATGAAAGGATTTTGACTTTTATGAAAAAAGAACGTTCAAAAGAGCTCTTTTCTCCTGAATCTTGTTCCCCTGTTCTTTCTGGCGGAATCCGGGATTTTACTGTGCATGGAACCGAACCTGTTCCGCTCCATATCTATCATCAGGATTATGCGCATGGCGGGCTCTCTGTTCCTTTTCACTGGCACAAAGAATTAGAATGGATCTGGGTTGAAAAAGGTACTCTCACTCTGACACTGAAAACTGAAACCCGGACAATTTCCGAAGGTACTTTTCTTTTCATCAACAGTCACGAACTGCATCAGCTCTGCAGCATTGGAACTACCCCTTCGATTCACCATGCCCTTGTATTTCTTCCAGAAATTCTCTCATGTGCCTATCTGGATTCCTGTGAAGCAGACTGGATTCGTCCGCTGCTCTCTCATCAACTGCTTCTTCCGGCTTTTCCATTGGAAGAGCTTTCTGCTGCTGAAGCCTCCTCTCAGACACAGAAAACATTTGTACTGACATTATCTGAGCTTTTCCAGGAAATCCTGTATGCATACGATACCAAACCCATCGGCTGGTTTCTTCTGATCAAAAGTGACATGTATCGGATTCTTGCACTTCTGGCGCAATACCAGCTTTTTCTTCATCCGGAACCCCTCTGCACTCGCAAAAAAGAAAGATCTGATCAGTGTAAAAAACTCTTACGTTATATTCAGGATAACTATGATTCCAAAATCCGTCTTTCAGATCTTGCTGCTATACTCAATATGAATCCACAATATTTTTGTCGTTTCTTCAAAACGCACTTTCACACAACGCCTATTTCCTATATCAACCAGTACCGCGTAACCCAAGCCGCAGATCTTCTTACCGGCAGCTCGCTTTCTATCTTGGAAATTGCTCTGCATACCGGATTTGAAAGCCCCAGCTATTTTGCCAGCATTTTCCGCCGGACTTTTGGTATGTCACCGGAAGAATATCGAAAAGCTATGCCCTGACCCGGCAAATTTTTCTGTTCCCTTTTTATATCTACGCAAAGATAAATCACTTTCTTATACAGCGAAACATCAAATTTTTTCCTTCTGAATGCACGACAACACAAATCTCAAAAATTTTTGATTTTTTTTCAAAAAACACTTGCCAAACTCGTTTTCTTATGATAATATACTACTTGTCGCTGAGCAAAAATCACGGCAGACAAATCAAAAACTTCGGCTCCGTGGTCAAGCGGTTAAGACATCGCCCTTTCACGGCGGTAACACGGGTTCGATTCCCGTTGGAGTCATTAGTCTTCGGACTAACAACAAAATAAGGCGCAGTAGCCAAGTGGTAAGGCGTGGGTCTGCAACACCCTGATTCACCGGTTCAAATCCGGTCTGCGCC